>Ga0268262_10001021_pt1 | contig 35755 bp, 46 predicted proteins | sample TergutNc150P3_FD_190354 | JGI IMG/M metagenome (GOLD analysis project Ga0268262, IMG submission 190354) | Nasutitermes corniger P3 segment gut microbial community from laboratory colony in Florida, USA - Nc150 P3 (SPAdes) (version 2) | ecosystem: Host-associated > Arthropoda: Insects >...
GATTAGGAATTGGGCTGGGGCGTTAAACCAGTTTGCGCTCATTTACGGGGACAGGGTCCCGTTATGATATTTTGCGTTTTACACAAAAAATGTTACGGGCTCTCGTCTTCAACTACTTCCCCGTCGTTGTCCCCATCTTCGTCTTCGTCTGTTTCCTGGTCTTCATCTTCATCTTCAGGAATTAAATCTTTATTCTGTAAATATCTATCATATTCCTCTGCATCTATTGAACTAACAGGTTCATAGCCATCTGGAATTTCATCCCATGAGCTAATTTCTCTTGTTTCTCTTGATTCTCCAATTTTAAAATCTACATCCGAAACTGCTTCTTCATCCAGCGAATCTTCATCTTCATCGTTTTCAGCACGAGCACGCTCATATGTCCATTGTATTTCAACTTCTCTGGGTTCGTCAAATTTTGCCATAAATTACCTCCCATAGCATATCATAATTAATATATACTAAAATTAATCCACTAGTGTCAATAACATATTTGTTAATATAGCCTTCAAGACATATTTTATTACAAAATAAGGGGTCTTAATATATGTAGATAAATATATTATTATATCAATATAATATGTTATTTAGTTATCATCCTCTTTTTTTATTATATTATATTTAGGTAGCATAATATTGTCTTTAAGAAATACAAATTCACCATCTATAAAATCTATTTTGTCTTTATCTATTATGCTCATAGGGGTAAGAATGTTTTGTTTAGAATTATTCATATTGAAAGCATAATATAAATCATTTAGTTCTTCAAAAGATTTAATTTTATTTCTTTTTTCTTTTCTAAGTACATTTATTAATTTAAATATATTTGTGTTATCATTATGTATTTTAGTTCTATTTTCTAGAGTAATTTTTGGTAATTTATCTGTATGAGCAAGATTATATATTAGGAAGAAGTATTTGTATAAATCTAAATCATAAACCATAATTTTACCAAGAAAATATTTTTTATATAATTTTGCTAAATATGGAATGAATTTATTGATGATATCTTTATAGTTTCCTTCTAGATTATTAAATGTTAAATAAGATGAATTATATTTATTTTTTAAAACGAATTCTATACGTATTTTAAAAGGATTATTTTTTATAAAATCCTCCGAATATTCATTGTTCTTTTTTAAAAGCCATGTTTCTCTGTTATATAATTTTAGGGTAGATTTTCTTCGTTTATTATAATCATTAGAGTAATATGTACTATTTCCTTCTCTTATCAAATAATCTTGCCTGTCTTTTAATTTATTATTCAAAAATAATGGAAATCCAGAATCAGTAGTATCAATGACTTTTGAATCATCAGCAATACTAATATTATTTGAATCAAAGTCAAAACAGAACTCTATTCCAGATATGCCAGTGACGAAATAATCTAAATGATTTATAATTATATCATCATTTATTACATTTAATTCCGCTTCATCTTTATTATCAATAATATTTATTATGCCTTTGTAAAACATCATAGCTATTGCACGAGTGATAGAAAATTTTATTGGAAGTTCATGATCGATGTATTCTCCTGAAATATGAAGATAATAAAAATATTTATTAGTGAAACCACCATTTGAATTAGGAAATTTTCCAATTGTTGTATATATTGAAATCTTTTTATATGGGTCTAGTTGTTTAGTATTATTAAGATAAGGGTATAAATATGGCTGTATCAATAAATCGATACCATCTATACCTTCAATATATTGTTTCCCATTAATAATAAGCATTATTCTCTCTTAACAAGGTTTAGATATACTCAAAATCAGATCGTTTAAAGGCATTTACCGATGTCTTCAACAAAACAGCCTCAGAAATAATGTATTCCAGAATAGATTTTGCTAGGTATTTAGTTTGAGAATTACTTTTGTCTCTAGGTATGCGGTTACCAGTCTCGTCCTTGACCCATAATTCAAAGTGCCAGTAATTTACTCGTGTTGGCTTATGGGAAAACGATAGGATATGCAATTTCCCGTTGAAATCAATTTCTTGCCGATCCAATTTCGCTGCCGCAAGATAAAGAGGAAAGGCTTTTTCTTGAATAAAAAGTATATCGTCAGCAACCAATTCCGGCAATTCCTTGTTCCAATCGGCATAAAGCGTTGTATCGCTAACACGGATACCGATATGTCGATCTTCATAGTAACCGTACAGAAAAGTGGAAAGCTCGTAAACTTCACGCAATGAAGGCTGAGGAGCAACCACAAAGGATATAACATCGTCTGCTTCATACCCAGGTTTTGCTAGGAACAGATACAAATCAACCATGGTTTCGCGAACTAATGCGTTATCTTTGACATCATCATTTTTCAAAACCGGGTAAGCCTGGCGGGAAAGAAGAACCCCTGGATAACGCGCCACTAAAAACTCCCTAATGTTTCGGGGATGCCATCCAGATTGCAGTCTTTGACATATAGTTTCCCATCTTTCCGAGTTAGGATAAAAACATTGTCCGGCTCGTCAAAATTATAGTCAAGGACGTAATCCTCGCCATTATGGTTTAACCTGACCTTTACCGCCTTTTCCTGAAAGGTTATCCTCATATTTTCATTGACATTACCAAGACTTTCAATTGCTCTGAAGAACGGATCTGTCTTAGATATATCAAAATCGCTCTTGCCATTGACGGATTTATAACGCTTCATCGCATCAACAAGAGCTTCATTTTCTGCTCTTTCAATATTGGATTTGTGGGTTTCAGGAACGGTCAATGCAAACGGTATCCCTCCACGCATGACGGCTTGCCTAAGGAATAGGTTAATCGCTTCGGACATTGTCATACCAAGTTTGTCAAAAAGAGCCGTAGAGTCGTTTTTTGTCTGGTCATCAGTTCTTACTTGTATGGTAGGCATTTTAGCCTCCTGATGAGAAAATAGCCAAATTCCCATTAATTGTCAATACAATGTAGTTAATATTGCAGTACAAATTTTTTATATGGAAGTCATTCCTTTTTATTTTTATAATAACCATCAAATCTATGTGCCAAATCTAACGGCTCAGGCTATGCAAGGCTTTCCACTATAAGCCGTTCCAGCATAAAAAACATACTGGATCGTGCAGAAATAAAGCCGCATAAAATCCGGTATTACTGCGAGAAAAGAGACCCTGAGTTTGATAAAAAAATGCATGACGTTCTTGTTGTTTACAAGCAAGTAGAACTGCAATTCGATGAACGGGAGCAGCATCTTACACCCAACAATACCAATGGCAAGAAAATTAACACGGTATCATATGACGAAAAACCCGGCATACAAGCAATTGCCAATACATCTGGGGATAGAATGCCCACAGCCGCAAACGGGTATAGGCAGCGCGACAGCGAATACAAAAGGCTCGGTACACTGTCTTTGCTGGCGGGGATTGATTTGCTTACCGGGGAAGCAATGCCGCTTGTAAGCGAAACGCATAAGAGCTCGGACTTTATCGAGTTTTTAAAAATACTTGATGCCAAATATCCTAAAGAGGAAAAGATCCGGCTTATTCTGGACAATCATAGCGCGCATACATCCAAGGAAACCCGTAAGTTTCTTGAGGCGAACCCCGGCCGCTTTGAGTTTGTATTTACCCCAACGCATGGCTCCTGGCTAAACATGATCGAAAGTTTTTTTAGTAAAATTACCCGTCAAATGCTAAAAGGCATTCGGGTTTCCTCAAAGGAAGAACTTGCTGACAGGATATATCAGTATTTTGATGAAATTAATGAGGTTCCTGTTGTGTTTCACTGGAAATATAAAATGAATGAAATATCCTCGACAGAATGCGCTTAAAAATAGTCCGGTTAATTCAAATATGAAGTACTAGTTAAGCTCTGTATAGGTTAGGTTCAAAAGGCATAGGCAGATAGGCTAAAGAACTAACATGGCAAAGAAGGTTTTAGACCTGATTTATACCTTGATTCCTAAGTCCTTATATTATAAGGATTTAGAACGGCTGGTAGGGGTTCGACTACCCTATTATTTTCAGCATCCCATAACCACATTTCAATTGCATCTTGGGCCATAGAAAGGGCATCCGCCATCCTATTACCAAATTTATGAAGTCCAGACAAGTCAGAAATACTTACCAGTACCATGCTTTTATCCCCTGCTGTTTCATAAAGCCTATCCAAAATATTTTCTCTATGTTTAGTTAAAAAAATCACTACGGAGAAAGAGGATAAAAAATCAAGATTGTAGCCTCCTGCTGGTTTTTGTCCCATACAGCCTTTGCCTTGTGGCGGTGTTATAAAAGCCGCTTTTTATAAAGAATGTGATACCGTTATCGCTTTATGCTATCAGCAAAAAAGCGTATTTTCTCATTTGCCACTTTTTTCCCACTTGCTACGCTTATCCGGCAAACCCATTTTCCTGCAAATGGTCAACAAAATGGTCAACAAAATGATTGACTTTTTAGCCGTTTTTTGAGAAAATAAAGTTAGGCTTATGTATGTAAGCCTATATATTATAAGCACTTACGTGAAGCGTTAGGTAGCGAAGAAAGGGCTTCCCCCAGACTGTTAACCACTGGGTCCGTGGTTCGAACCCGCGCGGGGGAGCTAAAGCCTGTTTTCGGACAGGCTTTTTTGTTGCTTTACTATGTTTCATTTTGTTTCATAATTCCTTGTATTATAAGGAATTAGCATAGTTTCAATGGCGCATAACTGCCACTTTTTTGTAGACAGTTTATTTTTTATGTTTCACTATCTTGTGTTTTATTTTATTATGTTTTATACTTTTTTGTAGCACCCATGTAGCAGGAAATGGAGCTAGTGGGAAATTTCGGGAGCGGATATGAAAGCATCATTGCACCCTTTAGCGGACAAATACCTGAGCCGCCTAAACGCGAATGACAGGGACCGTATTGATGACGCAATCGAGGGGCTGGAAAAGGAACCGCCGGAAGGCGACATAAAGCCGCTAAAAGGACAGCCGGGGTTTTTCAGGCTGAGGACTGGCGGCTACCGGCTTTTATTCCGTATAAACGAGAAAGGCATATTAATCACGCACATTGACCAGCGAGGGCAAGCATATGGTAAGAAAAACAAGGGAGGTAAAAGATGACCGCCGATGTATTAAGAAAAAAAATCCACAGCATAATTGACGACATACCGGATCGGAGCCTTCCGGCATTGAAACCGCTATTAACACACCTGGCAGACGACTACTGGAAGCCTGTCATAGAACCTGCAAGCCCGGAAGAAATCAAAATGATCAACGAAAGGATAAAAGACTATGAGGATGACCCTTCAAGCTTCGTTCCGTTCAAAAGGCGCAAAAAATAGCATGGGCGTAAGCATAAGGGTACACAAAGGAAAAATATATTTAGATATTTGGCATAACGGCAAGCGGAAATGGGAACCCCTGGGGCTTACCGTGCCGGCAGACAAAACGCAAAAGGCAGAGATTATGCGCCTTGCCGAAATATGCAAATCAAAAAGGGAAGCGCAGATACTGTCCGGGGAATGGGGCATGGTTGATCCGGTAAACAGCAAGCAGACCCTTATCGAATACATGTACGGAATAGCCGATGGCAAGGGGCAAAATGATTTTACACATAAAGCCCTTAAACACCTTGAAAGCTTTCCCGGCGGTGACATCTCCCTGAGCAGCGTAACGGAAAAATGGCTGGAAGATTTTCAGGACTATTTGCTTAAAGAAACCAGCCTGTCAAAAAAGACAATCGCGCATTATTCCGGGGCCGTCCGCTATGCGCTGCGGAAGGCAACGAGGGATCGTATTATTCCCCGCAATCCGGCGTTAGGCGTGAAAGGCGTATCCGTACCAGAAAGCGACAGAATATATCTGACAGCCCCGGAGGTCCAGGCCCTTGCGAAAGCTCCCATTGCCGGAGAGCTGGGAACCGAAATAAAACGGGCTTTTTTGTTTTGCTGCTATACAGGGCTTCGCATATCCGATCTTAAAACGCTTGCCTGGGGGGATATACAGCGCGATCCGCTGCAGATAAACAAGCGGCAAGAAAAAACAGAGCGCAAGGCGTTTGTCCCGCTTCACCCTGTCGCATGGGGAATAATTGACGACAAACGGCTGCACGGCTATACAGAGCCGGTATTCCCCGCGCTTGCAAAATCAAACACCAATACAAACGAGTACCTTAAAAAATGGGCAAAGAAAGCCGGGATTGAAAAGAATATCGGATGGCACACGGCACGGCACACCTTTGCCGTTTTGTCCCTGGAATCCGGGGCTGAGATTTACACCGTTTCAAAACTGCTGGGCCATACGGACGTAAAGACAACGCAGGTATACGCAAACGCGACCGACAGAATGAAGCGGGAAGCTGTGAACACGCTGCCGATCATTGATATTGAGTAGGAAGGGCAGACATGGCGGGCCATTCCGAGAAATTCGGAGAATTTAAAATTGAGCAAATACAAGTCGATGAGTATGTAGATGGGACTTATAACACATATGTAACATATTATGGCAAAACTTTTAAAATAAAATATCATCGTTATGCTACAGAACGTGAAGCACATGAAATCGATCCCGCCGATGTCTTGTATAATCAGGTAAAAGGGCACGACATAATAAGCCAATGTAAGTATTACAAAGATTTACTTAATGATATTGCGGGCCTTAAATTAATAATGACAGAGAAAATAAAAATAGGGATCACATATAGGTTTGACATGGAGTTTGTAAATGATACTCTAAAAAAAATTGTCAATGAAGTACATAACAATATCCAGGAAATATATCTTAACCTACAGCTTGAGGCCGCTGCCAAGGGAAGACAATTTTATATTCCCTTGCCCGATTACACAGTTAAAAATGTAACTGAAGGTTACGCAGAAAACGAACAAAGCACAGATATTGCTATAAAAGATAACCCGGAAAATGACGTACTAAAAATAATTGAAACGGATGTTAAACTTGCCATTGAACTAATAAAAGAGTTAATACAGCAAAAAGAAAGACCAGAAATTATTAACGACTTAATAAACGCTGGGAAATTAGAACAAAATATGGTTAATGGCAAATACAAACCGCTTCTTGAAATAAAAGATTTTATGTTATGGCTATATAATTACGGATACGAAGATTGCCTTAATTTTAATTTTTTTAATACGTTCATTTTTTATGAACTTACAGACGAAACTATTAAACAATATTTGAAACCTAGCAATTTTGGCGGAAAAAAACAAAGAAGGTAATGATTCCGTAATGATTCCGTAAAATGGAAAATAAAGAACAATAACCCTCATAAACCATTTTATGGGGGAGAAAAGTGAACGAAACACAAAAACCACTCAATGTCGAAGAGGCCGCCGCATGGCTGGGCTTAAAGCCGTCCTACATTTACAACCTTGTTTTTATGGAAAATTGACAGCGTACCGGCCAGGCGGGAAAAGCTACTATTAAAAATTTCCGATCTGGAAAAGTACGCATACGGAAATAAAATAGGCGGGCATTCAGAACGCGCGGATTCCATTCTAAACGCCGCACAAAAAAAGAAAAAAAGGGCAAAGGCGTAAAACGTGAGCAAGGGGAACGGGCCAGAATCCTATGTCCTCAACGGCTGCCTGAAGTATCTAGAAATCCGGGGCGTTTATCACTGGAGGAATTCGACAGGCGCGGTACAGGTTGCCCCTGGGCGTTTTATGCGGTTCTGCAAAGTGGGAAGCAGCGACATCTTGGGAATACTCCCTGGCGGGCGGCTACTGTGCGTGGAGTGCAAAGCTAAAAACGGGAGATTATCGCTTGAGCAGAAACAATTCCTTGCCGATGCCGGGGAGCTGGGGGCATTGACCCTGGTAGTCCGGGACTGGAAGGAACTTGACGAAGCGCTAAGGAAAGCGGGGTACGTTTCCAATGGGCCGCTATTTGAAGGAACACGCAATATGGAGTTTCCAGATAACCAATGATTATTGCCTTTATCACAGAGAAAATGAACCACTACATTGCCGGTGGAATGAAACCCGAAAACGCCGCGCAATATGCCCGCAGGGAGCTGGCCGCAATTTACGAAGGCGACCATTACAGCAGGGACGCTTCCGGGACCTTACGCGTAACGCCGCCGCCTGAAAGCCTGGACCTTAAAACAGCGATGGAAAAAGCGGACGCGGCAATAGCGGGAATAATCAGACAATACCCCGCGCCTGCAGGGAAGCCCCGGAATATTTACCGAAGCTCGGACGCAATAAAACGCGCCATTGCCGCAGGGATTAGCATTAAAGATTTTTATATAAAAAGCGGGGACAATGATCCGACCGCATACACTACCGACCTTCAAAAAATAAAGGCGTTGTGGGATGCCGGGCAGCGGCGTTTCAAAGCATATCTCCGGGGCAAGTACCTTGTCATAGACATAGACCGCAAGCCCGGCAAGCCTGACGGCCTCAAAGCGTTTTACCGTATGTTTCCAAAAGAAACCCTTCCGTCAGAGCTTCAGTGCCTTCCCGAATCGTTCCCCTGTTATACGCAAACGCCATCCAACGGGTTTCATTTGTTTTTCAAGTACGAAGGACCAGAACTGAAAACAAGAGAACTTGCGCCAGGCGTTGAACTCATCGAGACACAAATCACCTGCCCTGGAAGCCGCAAGGAAAACGGGGAGTACATTCTGCATGGGGAACTGGACAAAGCCCCGCCTTTGTTTAGCTTGATCATTGATGCCGTAGAAGAGGCAAAGCGGAAAAAGGAACAGGCAAAGGCAGAACGTTCAAAGCCCCGCGCAAAGGCCGCGGCGGATCGGCCTGTCCAGTATAAAAAGCCCCGGATCACGCTGGACGATCTGGCCGATGAAGCGACCGCCGCCCATGCGGGAAACCACGACAGGCAAGTGTCATTTGCCGGCCGCGCCTTCCGTTGCAAATACTCCGTGGCCGAAACCATGGCTTATGTGAAAAGCCGCGCTGACATTTTCGGGAATGACAGCGATACCAATAACACTATTTTGTCGGTGTTCCGCGATAACGGGGGTTGTGTATGACCAGGGCTGATAAAATAAAACAATTCTTTGAGCAGCTTCCGGAGAAACCGACCGCGAAAAACTTGAAAGAAGCTGCAGCAAAAACAGGAAACATATTAGACATTGCCGATGTGGTTTTAGGGTACGCCCAAGCGCACGGCATCGATGCATCCAAACTAAAAGAGCTTGCGAAGGCTAAAGACAAAGCCGGCCAAAATGAAGCGGTGGCGGTTATAAAATCATTCGCTGACATCAAGCCCGAAAAAATTACTTGGCTATGGAAAAACCACATACCCATAGGCAAGCTCACTATTTTTGCAGGCGATCCGGGGCTTGGAAAATCGCAAGGAAGTCTGGACATGACAGCGCGGCTTTCACGGGGTGATTCCTTTCCTGACGGTTCTCCTGGTATGCAGGGGGATACAATCATTCTTTCAAGCGAGGACGATCCAGGCGACACAATCAGGCCGCGCCTGGACGCCCTGGAGGCCGACGTATCGAAGGTTCACATATTGCAGGGGCATAGGGCTTCGGATGGCGGCATTAAGCCAATGACGCTATTAAACGTGCCGATGTTTTTGAACGCCATAAACCAGGTAAGGCAGCAGGGGCGGGAAGTAAAGCTTCTGATCATTGACCCGCTTAACGGTTTTATGGATGGCCGGGATGGAAACAGCAACGAGGAAGTCAGGGAAGCATTGGATGGAATATGCTCTCTTGCCGAGCGCGAAGGGTTCGCGATCCTGGGCATTATGCACTTGAACAAAGGATCTGCGACGGCTGCGGCATACCGCGTAACAGGCAGCATCGCATGGACGGCGAAGGCCCGCAGCGTCTGGATTTTCACAAAGGACAATAACACCGATCGGCTATTGTTTCTCCCCCAAAAAAATAACCTTGCGCCGCAAGGCGGGGGCTTTCAGTATTCCATTCAGGTAAAGGACACCGGGGGAATCACCGCGCCGTTTATTTCATGGGAAGGCGCGGCCAAGGATGACATTAAAGAGATATTGTCAAACCAGATTAGGGATAAGACATCTCCGGAGCAGAATGAAATTCTGGAACTGCTGCGGGGCAAAGAATCGCCCGTTCCACTGGCTGACATTGCAAGAGAAATTGGAAAAACGAAGCAGTCAACTTCCAACGCATTAAAAAAACTGAGGGAAAACGGGAAAGTAAAGCAGTGCGAATATGGCCAATGGACCGCGCTTGAAACCCCGATAGCCCCGGAAGCCGATCCGCTTCCGTCTATGCCGCTTTCATCACTTTCATCACCCCATATATAAGTGAATCGGTGAAACTGATGAAACTTCCCTCTCCCCTTAAGATTCATCACTTTCATCATTCATCGATTCATATATATATATTTTTTTTATATATTTATTTATTAGAGAGGATATAGAGACCCTCTATGCCAAGCTTGTTTAGACAATGGAGGGTCCGCCCCTTGCATAGAGAATACATTATTGAGGCGGGGCCATTGATAAACAATAAATTAACAATGAAAAGCGCGGGCCATGGGCAAGCCGGAAAGACGTTTCCCCTGGGACACATCACGCTTTCGCGGAGAGGTGCGGGGAATCCTGTTATTTTCATTATAGGCATTTATCCTTAAAAAAATCTCATATGAGAATTTTCCGCGCCCTGGGCGCTGCCCTTATTCCCTTACACGCCTTCGCATAAATGCCGGTAAGCGCAAGGGCAAGCCAAACGCCTTGCGGCGCTTCGCTTACCTACTCAATTACGCGAAAGCGCCTTTATTCCCGGGTTCGGAAGCGCTGCATTTCCCCCGCGTAGCGATGGAAGCGGGACTGCTACGCAGACCCGCCCTGAAGGCGAAAGCGGGAAGGCGGCAGCCCTGCCGGGCAGCCGCGCCGACACTTAAAAGAAACTGCTTACTTTATAGCCGGATGTGATATATTGGATTTGTAGGCGCATGACACCTAACAGGTGTCAAATCCATGACAACGCCTATAAGGAGCTATTATGGCAGAGCTTAATTTTGTCCGCGGCACGATCCGCGGGAAGGTTGGCCAATTTGTCGGGTCTTCATGGAAGGGCAAGCCTTACATTAAGACTTTCACAAAGCCTGGCAATCCGCGAACCGCAGATCAGATCGCGGTGCGGACGGTATTTCAAAAAGTTTCCCATATAGCAAAAAACATTTATAAACATGTCCTGAAGCCGTACACGTTCCCCGCGCCCCGGAGACAGACGGCTTTCAATCAGATGATCGCGGTGAACCAAGCAATGTTTGACGCGAAAGCATGGGAGCCGAAAAACCTGAAAATCTTTGAAGGCCCTTTGCACAATCCGGGGCTTTCATCGGCGGCCATTAACGCCGGGAACGCGGTTTTTTCCTTTGCCACTACAGGCGGGGAACCAACGGACAAAGCCATAGCTGTATTGCTTGACGCTGAAAGCGGCACAGTGAAACACGCAGAGGCAAACAGATCCGCCGGAGCCGTAAGTATTCCGCTTGCCTGGATCGACCCCGCGAACTATGGGCGGCTTCACGCTTACCTGGCTTTTTCCCGCCTTCCTGAATTGGACCCGGAAGAAAAAGGGCAAGTGTCCATAACGGCACATCTGGCCGTTACGCAGTAGCCAGGGCGCTGACGGCGTTATATGCAATGCCATAGCATAGCCGCCTGTTATCGTTCCCTCATTGCGGCCATAATCGGCAGGGCCATTGACGACCTGAAAGAAAACGGCCCGCGCTGCCGGAGCGTAGAGACGGATCATGCAATGGTTTTTATTTTGTCCGATACTTGCGAGGGTTACTGCCTGGAATTGGAAATTGACATCGAGGCGGTCCGCGAAATGGCCGCGGCCTTGTACCGAAAAGTAATTGCGAAAATTGAATCCGACACCAATGAGCTGAAAGCACCCTGAAAAAAAACACCGGACGCAGAGCGTCCGGGTGGGCTGGCGGGGAGATGGGCTTTGAATCTCACGTCCTCGCTGACTAAAATATTGCATAGACAAAGGAAAAGGTCAAAAGGGGGGAAATGGAACTGACAGACGCAATGATTGAGGAAATCCGGCAGGGGGCAAGGCAGGTTGAGTATGGAAAGGTTGTTATCGAGATAGAGACCCGGGGAAACGAGCCGAGCCTGGACATCGTAAGCACTGCCCGGCGCCGATTCCAAAAGGCAGGGTCCGAGAACGCGGCAACCAAAGGCGGCGGCTACAGGCATTGAACAAGACCCGGGAAAAGTTTAATCAGTTGTTTTTTTAACAGGCTATCGGGCTTTATATGCCTATCGGGCAGTACCGGCGCGGCCACACAAGGCGGCGTTTAGTGGGGAAAGGAAAAAAGTATAGGGGCGCGAAAGCGTGTAATGCCCTTGTAAGCCCTTGCCGGTTTCACTTCTTGCCTTTTCCCTTTTTTGGAATAGCAACAACACCGCCTATTATTGTTCCATCCGTTGACTTAAATAATGTTTCATAAGTAAAGCCAAGAGCTTCAGCAATAACGGCTAGGTCTGTTTTTTTGAAAGTATCATTTTTAACCTTTTGATTAAAATTCGCGGGCGTATCACCTAACAATCTGGCTAATTCTGCCTGGCTTATTCCCTTATGAGCGCAAGCCATTTTTATCATTGTTTCATTGTCCATAGAATCCCCTTGTATATTATATCGTCTATTTTCTTCACATCGTCAAGCATAAAAGACATAATATATAGGTTTCTACTATACAAAGCATAAGCATAAAAACGAAATTTTTTAGTAATTTTGAAAATATTTAGATAATCCCTTGACAATGTTAAGTAGTATACTATATAATATTAAGTATAAAAGACTTACGGAGGTAATGACCATGAAAAACAGCGAAATGAAAAGCAAGGTTATGAGTTTAGGTAACAAGCTGGCCCCGCGCATGGGCGGCGACCGCAAATCGGCTTTTGTAAAAGCCTGGGCAATCGTAAAAGCTGGCGGCCTGGAACTGGCCGTCCGGGGCGTGTCCTTTGGCAACAGGCAGGAAGCGCTGAAAAGGCTTTCCGGCTATGCCCCGGATCAAGTAAGGGCAGTATTAGTGCCGGAGCCTTCCAATCCGGCAGACCCTGCCGCCGTCGCGGTTATGGTAGGCGTCCAGGGCGGGAAAGGGCTTTATCGCCTGGGCTACGTTCCGGTAAACTTGGCCGCCGTTGTTACGGCCATGGGCGCTAAACTTCCGGCATTGCGTGTAGTGTCCGGCACATGGGGCTGGGCAGAAAAAACAACCTTTGGGGCGCGTGTCGCCCTGGCAGTATAGGAAACCACGGGAAGGCGGCCCGCAAGGCCGCGGACCATTAGCACAGAGCAAGGAGATGGCAAGATTAAAACTGTCCTTCACACAAGATGAAAAGTTTCATAACCCTACAGGATATGAAATAAACGAGCTGACAATAGCGGCACAAGCGACGCGGGACATTGCCAGAGTTATGGCAGAGTATGCCAGTGATTGTTCCGGCGAGCAAGAAAACCTTGGCATTTTCATATCGGCGTTTACTGTCCTGGAATGGCTTACAGAGCCTGTCGTAGATTACCTATACGAACACGCCGGGCAAGAGGCCGCCCCGGAAAAAGGGGAATAAAAAATGGCTATTCTTTATGACTACTTGGGGCGGAATTGCCCTATATCAAAACCCGTTGACGGCTGGCAACCACCAGACACTGACGAACTAAAAAAACTTTGCGATCAGCTTCGTTACGTTGAAAAAAGAATTCACAGCTTGCGCGTTGCGGTTTCAATGAACTACGGAAAAGAAACCGCCGGAAGAATACACCTGATAATGGCAAGCAGAAAAAAGGCTATTGAAAAAGCGTATCAAAAAGGTTTTCACGCCGGAAGGAAAAAACACCGCCATGCTTAAGGCGGGAAATCCGGGGCCTATGTCCCGGACAGCAAAACAAGGAGATGGAAATGAAAAAAGAGAGGCGCATTGAAATCCGCGTCGGCGTTCCCGCTTTCTTTGCCCTGGAGCTTGACGATGTTTACAAGCACACCGAGGGCGCACATCGCGCCCTTGCCTTCCCTAACTTCGTAGGGTTGCTTGTCGGCCTGGGCCTTGAGCAGTACCGGAAGGGAAAAGCCCTGCCGGAAGCGGATCAAGAAGAAGCCCCGGAAAACAAAGGCAAGGGAATGACCATTCCCTAGTTTGACCTGGCGCCGGAGAGCCTTCCGGATTTGTTCAGGGATTTTGACAAGGCAATGGAGCCGTGCAAAAAAGAACCGGGTTTCAATATTATCTATCCGGAGGATTTTAATGAGTAAAGCCACAGAAGATGAAAAAGCCGCCCCGGCTGAAAACGGAATCCGCGGGGAGCTTATCACAATGAAGGAAACCGCCCGCTGTCTGCACATGTCCGTGACATGGCTATATAACCAGCGGCAGAAAGGGTGCTTGCCATTCCGGCTCTTGCAGCCCAGCCCCGGCCGCTTTTTTTGCGACAGCGCGGACGTTGACACTTATCTGTCAACTTGCTGGCGGCCTGCCGGCACGAAGACATAAGGGGCCGCAGCCACGCGGCGGCCTTGCGGTTATCGGTTCTGCCGATACAAGCGATTGCCAGGCCCGGTGCAGAATGCCGGCCAGATCTTAACAAGGAGGCGGCTATGTGAAAATAGAAACTGTTATATGACAAACGATCCAACTGGAAGGCGCGGGGTTTATGCCGTAGGTTACCGACCGCGCCTTCCTTTATTTTTATTATGATTGGGCTTCGGGACCTGACTATTTTATACACCGGCGGGAAACGCCGGAAAGGAATAGGGCAATGAAAGTAACAAAAACAGCGGGTAAGTTTGAAATCGAATTTGACGGCCCGCCGAAAATCGAAAGCCGCAAGGACGCCATTAATATGTTAGACCTTTTAACAAAGGCTGAAGGCGTAGCAAACGAAAGCTACGCACTGAAAGCCATTAAGGACGCAATAGAAAAGGGCGTTGCATGAAAGAAAAATTCACCCGCGCTGACATTTCCAAAACAATAAGGGAAGCCGGGATAGAGCGCACTGAGGCTGCCGGGCTAGCCCTGGCAATCGTTAAGGCAATGGCCGACGCGCTGATCGCCGGAAAGGTGATTGAACTCCGGGGCTTGGGAACCCTGGAACAAAGAACGCAAAAAGGGCGCACGATGCACAACCCACGCACGATGGCCGCAGTAGACGTTCCCGACCGGAGGAGCGTTTTCTTCCGGCTTTCCAGCCAATTAAAAAAGGCAATGAACTGATAAGGCAGATAATAGCCCCGGAAATCCGAGACTTATTAATTCATTTACGCAGGAGTAAAGCAATGGACGAATTAACAGACAGGGAAAAATCAGAGCTTGCCTTGTACTTCAAACGATTAGCTTTTAATGACGTATACGAACACACGGATGTGGACACGAAGGAAAACCAGAAAGCGCAAGCATACAGTATACTTGATGCAATAGCGAAGCTTCAAAAAGAGCTTGCCGATCAAGGGTACAATCCGCGCTGAAATATGAACCGTTCCGGATGACAGCGCTTAACTGTCTTATGACCGAAACCGTGGCATGGTTCCAGAAGCCCTGTAAAATTCTAAACCGCGTCTATTCCGGAAACCGGAGTAGCTACATCAGTATTTCCTGACACACTGCGGTAATCTAAATCAAAACGTTTGTAATTTTCAATTGTCTCATATGTAATATCATATTTATCGAGAACATTTATTTCAGTATCAATACCTGCCGTATTAAATGAACTATAAAAAAGCTCTTCAATTTGCTCCTTGGTTTCTTGTTCCAGACCATGCTGAACACCTATAACCATTGTCGCCTTGTAAATTTGGTCTGTATCCAGTTCTTCATCAGTAATATCAATGTATATAAATACGACTTGTTCCATAATTTTGTTTTTACTAAACTTTTCAATTGGGTGTTTTGATTTTTTTAAACGCTTAATAAACTCATCCGGAAACGCAGCCCTGACATAACGCTTGGAAACCCAATTTACTATTTGTTTTATATCTACTTTTCTCAAATTCATGGAAGCATGTTTCGGATTAATCTTTTCAAATACATCCTTAGTTACACAGAAAACATCATGAATAAAAAAACCAATTGTCTTATTGTCATATTTAATCTGCAACCTTCTTGGATTTTTGCCATATAAGAGGTTCCCATCCTCTTCTTGAATGTAACCTTTAATAAAATCAATGTATGGTTAATCCAATAGATTGTGATGAAATATATCACAATCTTGAGATATTAGCACCAAAAATTCTGGCAGAGCCGAATCTAAAGACTTATGCCAGTATGAACTGTTGATAAAAGAAGAAATTGAGGCTTTATCATCAATAAGAGTTCCTTGACGCCAGCCATTTGCTTTAAAATAATCTGAGTCATTCACTTTATTTCATACCTACCCATATTATGGTATAGTTGATTCACTTGGCTTGTATTTTGCTTTTGGTATTGCATCAATTCTTTTCCAGCGTTCAATTGACATTTCATAAATAGTTTTTGATAATTTAACAACAATATCTTTATCAAAATCATCAGCAAGAATATATTCTAGAAGACTTTTATTATAACCATCAATCAAATCATTTATATAAGCATGAAAAATCTGTTGTGAAGGTTCCGGAACAACTTCACGAACAACATCAGCCAAGCGTTTAATTTTTTCGCAATGTTCATTGGAAACATCAGCATTATCAAACCAGTTATGAACGCTCTGTCTGGTTACACCAAAAATTTCAGCAAGCTTCGTTTTGGAAAAACCAAAAAACGCAGAGATTAGCAAAAGCTGTTCTCGAACAGTAATCAAATTATTTCTTTTCTTAATAATATATATCGTTGGAAATAATTGTAAGTTTTGTTGATCCCGGATAAGCAGACGAAAAGGGACTATTTCACCATAAAAATTGGATATAAGCCCAGGACTTGAAACAGCCTGCTTCATAAATTGGTATAGAAGCAGTTCTGACAAGTTTTTTTCACTACCATAGTTTTGTGCATATGTCATTGCCATTTCTTCATCCCTTCTTCAGAAATAACAGAATTTTGAAACCCATTTATGATCGTATCATGAAGCCTGTAAAACATTTCTTCAATAATTTGAATGATATTATTGTCCGGGCCTTTTGAACCAATCCAATAGTGATCCATATCAACCATCGCAATATCCTCATCAGGAGAAACTGTTTTACGATTAGAAGGAGCCGATGGCATTAAGTCCGGTGGTAGATCTATACCTCTTTCTCCCCGAAAAATCCTAATGGCAAGCTGCCCTTCAAAAGTTTTTGCAGGTTTAGTGTTTCCAAGCATAGCTATGGAATATTGCTTTTTATCATCTGCATATTCTGTACAGGTCATACCTCGTAACTCTTTTCGGAGGTAAGAATCAATATCATCGGTTTTGTTTAACTTTCTAATTTGATCCACATACCTTAATCCAAGCCTGCTGACAATGCCGAATTTTTCATGTTCGGTGAACTGAAAAACGACCTTCAATATTGTTAAAAATTCCCTAATAAAATCCTCAAAATTCGAATAACTGCTGGTTTGAAAAAGAACCTGTTCCTTGTCAATTATCACAACCGCATCAAGAGAAGGGCTTTCAAAGCGCCATTGGATTATTGTTATCTGTTTTATATTAGCTGGAACAACTGGAAGCACTTCAAAGACGAAATTTTGTTGTTCTGAATAGACTGGATACCCACTTTTTCTCAAATGATCCTGGATTTTAGGTATATATTCCTCCATGGCTTGTATGGGACTAAACTTTACTTGTGCCAAAACCAATGCCAAAGGTTGTTTGGATAGAGGATTATAACTGCAATTTCGCTTTGATGGCATATATTTATACTTTACACTCCACTTTACAAAAAAACAAGAGAGGTTGATAGTTACAGTATCGTCATGTTAATAATAATGTAATACACGGCACCACATTAATATCGCCCGAAAAACTAATTTCCCTAAAAATGATCAAGCCTGTCTTCACTACAAAAGCAAGGAACGTCGAGGCGGGACGGTTGGTTAATAAAAATAGTTTCATTTGTAGGCAGTATGTAAGCAAAGCAACTGCCAAAATTTTATTCCTTGCCGCATAAAGAGTTACAGAATAACCGCCATAATAAAATAACACAACCGCTTAAGCCGCTTTCCGAGGCTTCATAAGCCGCAAATTGTAGCACCTATGTAGCAATATTAAATAGCTGTGTCCTTAATTCCTTACAGGATAAAGAGTTACATAAAAACAGCATATTACTATTAACCACTGGGTCCGTGGTTCGAACCCGCACGGGGGAGCAAGAAGCGCACCTCGTTAGGGGTGTAGATGAGAAAATGTGGCACGCTCCGGCGCTAGTAATGTCCGGTACGTTTATCAGGCTGGCTGGATTTATCCAGCCGAGTGCGCCGCGGGAGCAAGTAACGCACCCCGTAAGGGGTGTGGACGAGAGAACGTGGCACGCTCCGGCGCTAGTAATGTCCGGTACGTTTATCAGGCTGGCTGGATTTATCCAGCCGAGTGCGCCGCGGGAGCATAGAGGCCGCCTGGAAGGGCGGCCTAACTCTTTATATTATAAAGAGTTAGCTGAAAAAGACATCATTACCGTAGCATGACATAGACCTTTTTAATGTCGTAAAAGGCCGTGTCAACCAAAGTGGCAATACTTTTGGAGGCCATTATGGGCACTACAGTCGGAAAATACCACTTATTCAAGCGGAGCCGAAAAAGCGGCGATTTTTTCTATTACTGGTTTCACGAAGGGGACCAGCAAATAAAAAAAGGTGTCCAAAAATGTTACTTCCCGGACAGCCCGTTCCATATCACACCCCGCTTTTATCGTAATACTTCATAATGTCGAAAGAACCCAGCCTGCGGGCATACGCGCCCATGACGTTCAATTGCAGGCCCGAATGTCTGTTGACGCCGTAGGAGAACCCGCTGTCGTGCATGGTGCGGGGGTTGAAGCATATTATGCTTTGTATGCCGTTGCATTTCTCCTCTATCCACTGGAACAGGTAGGCGTCGTCGCGAAGCTTTATGAAAAAACAAGGGCAGCTCCAAGTGGCGCCCCCGGCGTTGTCGGGCTGGAAGATGGACCAGCTGTAGCTGACAGGGGAACTGTACACGTGTATGCTGTTCCCCTGGTTTGAGTAAGACCACGCGTAGGACTTGCCGACAAGGTCGGTCGTGAACCCGTGCCGCTTGCCGAAAGGAGGTAGCGCGATGTTTTCGCCGGAGGCCGTGCCGAAAAGACAGGTGGCGCTGGCTTCCCATTCGCTGGTCCAGCTGCCTATCCTCGCGTAAACGCAAGTCGCAAGCCCGTTTGAAAAATCGACGGCCTGCGTCACGTTGGCGAAGTCGGGGAACCCTGTCAGCATATGCGAGAAGAAATAGATGTCCTTTGCGGGTTCGAAGCACCTGTATTTTTCGGTCTGCCATTCCCCGCCCGGCTCGCGCCATTTCAGTTCGTCGTGGCTCGCGAAGTCGTATTCATAGGCGAGCGGGAGCCTTTCCGGCGTGTTTTTGGCAGACCAGGCGTAGGGCGTTTCCACATGGTCGAAAGCCAGCGCGAAGCGTTTCCCGACAAGGTGATGGCTGAACGGCAGGCGGTTCGCGCCCATGAACTCCGCTTCGTCCAGATTATACAGGGTTTTCTTTTTCGCGGCTTCAAAGGCTTCGGCCCTCGTCATCGGCACGTCGATGTCCATCGGCCTGTACGCGTACCGCGCGCCCTTGCCTTTAAGGAAAGCCGACATCGGCGGCTTGAGGCCGTAATCCGTGATCATCTCCAGATGCGCCGCGTCGCCGGTCACGGTCAGGGCGGCGGTGTACAGGCCGTATTCAAATTCGTCCTTTTTGTTGAAGCCGAATTTCACGCCAACCGCTTTCAAAACGGAAAAGTCAATGACGTTCAGCCACATCTCGCCGCCGAATTCAACCCCCCATTTGGCGTATATGTACAGCTCGTCGTTCACGCAAATGAAATCGGAGGGGTAGGTCACGGCCAGCATATCGGAAGGCTCGTCAAGGGAAACAAAGGTGGAGCATGCGACTGACGGGAAAAAGGTAAGGCAGCGGCGCCCGTCGTAATATTCCCAGAGCAGACCCCTGCCTTCGATGCGGTTGGTCGTGCAATGCAGTTTTTCAGGCGCGAGCCGGCCATCGTCCACGTACCCGAAATAGTATTGGCGCTGGGTTTCGCGCGGTATGTCGCGGTAATGCGTCGGCGGGCGCGTGCCCATTATGTCGCCGCCGACAGGGACCGTTATGCCGAACCATGTCTCAAACGCCGTGGTAAGGGAGGTTTCCATGTCGATGACGATATGCCACCCGCGCGACGTGCCGGGAATAGTATGGGTGAACAGCACGATACCGCAGCGCGGCTGTATCGTGCCGTATGGCACGGCGGCGTATTCCTCGCCATTTTCGGTGACACGCAACGTGCCGTCCGCCCCGAACGAGTAGTCCAGCTGCGACGGCGCGAACTCGCCGGTCAGTTTTAGCTTAAAGCGTTTCCCCGCGAGGACGCCGCCGATACCGTCGCCGCCCTTCGGCTTCGCTGCCGCGACCTTGGCGTCCACTTCCTCCGTCGTCATGGGGTTGAATGTCGTGAAAAACATAGCCGCCTCCCTGAATGGTGGTTGTATAATGATTCAACATTTGTCAGGATCAATATTTTTCTAGAAACCCAGACGGGGAGATAATCTCAGGTTTCTCAATTTCCACATCAGCAAAATCGTCATCGCCTGTAACGAACAAATCTACATCCTCGGTTATTGCTGAGTAAAGGATCGGGTAATCACCCCCATCGCGGTTGTTGAAAAAATCATGGCTTAGCTCTCTTGGGCTATAGACAAGCTCATAGGGAAGCCGGGCAAGAAAAAGGTCGACATCTTTTGCCTTTGCAGGAAATTTCCGCTTAATCACCTCAAGCAGTTCATCAATAATGTACGATGACAGGACAAGCTGATGCTCCAAAGTCGCTTTGTATACTAGAGAGTTCATCCTTTCATTCGGAAAGATAATAGCAGAAATAAGGACATTGGTATCAAGCATGACCCGCATTAGCAGCCCGCTTTTCATTCCGTATCTTTTTTACCATTGAAACAACATCCCGCTCGTCCTTTAGGCCCACACGATCGGCTTCGCCTTGGAATGCTTCCTGCACGTCTTTCAAGGCGATCGTAACCGAGTTCTCCATGATAATGCGCCCATTCTCCTCAAGAAAAACAACCTTATCGCCATCCTTAACGCCCAGCTTCTTCCTTATTTCTACAGGGATAGTTATCTGCCCCCGAAGGGTGATTTTAGCCAATTCCATAAAAACGCTTCTGTAAGGCTTTCATTGAAACCAATGCAACCATTGTTAATTGTAAACCGGGGAAAGAAATATGTCAAAGCGGAGAGTTAAAAAAACTAATACTCCCCCATAATACTGGGCAATGCTTCCGCCAACCGGTTTTTGTCCATATAGCCTTTGCCATGACTGGCTCCTTATAACTCTGTTCGGCACAGAATAGAGGGATATGCCATACCGCCATTGGCGAATGATGGTTTATGGCATATACTCAACAAATAATTCCGGTTTTAAGGAGGCATATGTTGGCGACAAAAAATAACACCGCAACTACTTTAACTGGCGAAACTGATGGGCTTACATGGACATACACAGGTGGCGTTCGTAATGGTATGAGGCATGGGAAAGGGAAATGCACATGGTCTGACGGCGATGTTTACGAAGGCGATTGGGTTGACGACAAACAAAACGGAAAAGGGAAATATACATATGATGAACTCGGTGTTTATGAAGGCGATTGGGTTGACGACAAACAAAACGGAAAAGGGAAATATACATATGATGACGGCGACGTTTATGAAGGCGATTGGGTTGACGGCAAAGCACACGGCAAAGGGAAAAAGACAACGACAAACGGCCATGTTTACGAAGGCGATTGGTACGACGGCAAATACAGCGAACCAAAAAAGAGAAGTAGAGAAGAAGAGGAAAGACTCTTTAAATATGCTTGGGATAATAATAAATGTCCTTTATGTAATAGACCTATTTCATGTGAAGAAAAATCATGGCGGAAAGTATCGGATGGAGTAACTCTTTCATCTCGTACTTTTCGTCATCCATATTGTCAGTCCTGTGGATGGAAATCATCTCTTGCATCTTCTTCTTCTACTTCATGTGATAGATTTTCTTTTGGAATAGAAGATTGGGAAAAAGCTGAAAAAGAATGTCGTGAACATGGCGTTTATTAATGGCAATGGTAGGCTTTATACTACAAAAAATTTAGGAAGCGGCGTATTTGCCTGCCGCCTTCGGTCGGAAGGTTCAATCGCCAACTTCGTAGGCGCGGATACCTGGTAGTATGTAAAGAATAAAGCTTTACTTAAAATTTTCTCTCGCAAAGGCGCAAAGATCGCTTAGAATATAATAAGTCTTGTATAATGCGAAGATCTATCGAACATAAACTCTGCGTCCTTTGCGCCTCTGCGTGATGATATTCTTGAAAATATTCCTTGTAAACATTTAGCCTTTCCAAAGTTCCAGGCACTTGGCAGAGGTGGGCCGTACCGCTATTGGCGAATGATGGTTTATGGCATATACTCAACAAATAATTCCGGTTTTAGAGAGGCAAAGGATTAAAATGGAAATACTTTCCCAGGATGAAATTAACCAGCTTTTGGCTGCGATAAATGCCATGCCTTCCACGAAAACAAAACGTCCAAACAAATTTTCCAGGGAACAGACAGAGGCAATTAAAAACATACACGAAACCTTTGCATATTTGGCAACATGCAGCCTTTCCGCCCATTTACGAAGCGTGTGTCACGTTCATGTTTCATCGGTTGATGAACTTACCTACGATGAATTTATCCGCGCAATGCCGATGCCTGACACTTTGGCGACTATAAATATGAACCCGTTAAAAGGGAACGCTATTCTTGAAATTGGTCCGGAACTAACATTTGCGATTATTGACAGGGTTTGCGGCGGAAGCGGCGACGGAACAAAATTCCAGCATGATATAACCGATATTGAAGAATCCATCATGGAAAATATTATCGTTCATATATTGGGTAATCTGCGTTCAGCATGGAAACAGGTATTGGATATTCACCCTCAGGTAAAAACAATTTATGCTTATCACCAATTCGCCCGTATTGTTTCCCCTAATGAAATAGTTGCTTTGGTAACGCTGGAAACAAAGATAGGGGAAGCGGAAGGAATGATAAATATCTGTTTTCCATATTCCACAATCGGACCGGTTATTGAAAAAATATCCAATTTGTATTGGAATAAAAACCCGGACAACACGCCGCCAAATTTATCAGCGGCGGAAGAACCATCGGAAGAAAAAAACGGGCATATTCCAAAGGAAAGCGAGATAAAAAATTTCAGGTCGTTTGATTACCTCAATCGTGTTGATGCCGCTACATTACTGAATTATATTAACAATGAGCATCCGCAAGTAATTGCCCTTGTTTTGGCGCACCTGGAAGCGGGCAAAGCTTCTTTTATTTTTCAATGCTTCCAGAACGATAGGCAATGCAATGTGTTAAAGCGTATCGCCACTATGGATAGTGTCAAGTTTGAAATTGCAAGCGAAATTGAGCGCATTCTGGAGAATAAGATTATCGCATTGTCATCTGACGATAAATATTACTCCATGGCCGGCGGTGTTGACAGTGCCGTAAAAATCCTTAACATGGCTAACCAATATTTAAAAGAGGATATCATTGATGATCTTGAAAAAGAGGATCCTGAACTTGCCGAAGAGATACAAAGAAGAGCAGGATTGAATTAAGCATGGGGGAGATAAAGGATTAAAATGGCAGATAAAGAACTTTCCAAAGAAGAAGTTGACGCGCTTCTGGCCGCGATAAATGACGAGCCTGGCATGGAATCAAAACGCCCAAACAAATTTTCCAAAGAACATATAGAGGCAATTAAATACGTACATGAAACCTTTGCATATTTGGCAACCTGCAGCCTTTCCGCCTATTTACGAAGCATGTGTTACGTTCATGTTTCATCAGTTGATGAACTTACCTACGATGAATATATCCGTGCAGTGCCTGAACGCAGCACTATGGCAACTATTAATATGAACCCGTTAAAAGGGAATGTAATTTTTGGAATTGCTCCGGAACTGACATTTGCGATTATAGACAGGGTTTGCGGCGGACGCGGCGACGGAACAAAATTCCGGCATGAATTGACCGATATTGAAATCTCCATCATGGATAACACTATCGTCCATATCTTGGATAATATGCGTGAAACGTGGAATCAGGTATTGGATATGCGCCCTCAGGTGAAAGCAATTGATGTTTATCCCAAATTCGTCAGGATTGTTTCCCCTAACGAAATAGTTGTTTTAGTAACGCTGGAAGCAAAGATAGGGGACACGGAAGGAATGATGGATATCTGTTTTCCCTGTTCCACAATCGGACAGGTTATGGAAAAATTATCCAACTGGTATTGGAACAGGAATCCGGATAGCATGCTTTCATCAGCAACGGAAAAACATTTGGAAGAAAAAAGCGGGCATATTCCAAAGGAGAACGAGAGAAAAAATTTCAGGTCGTTTGATTATCTCAATAGTGTTGACCCTTATATCCTGGCGGATCTTCTGAAATGGGAGCATCCGCAAGTTATTGCCCTTGTTTTGGCGCACATGGAAGCGGGCAAAGCTTCTGATGTTTTGATAAACCTCCTTCACGACAGTTGGAGCGAAGTGTTAAAGTGTATCGCTACTATGGATAGGGTCAGGCTAGAAATAGCAGGCGAAATTGAGCGCATACTGGAGAAAAAGCTTATCGAATTGTCATCCGACAAAAAAAATTACTCTTCTGTCGGCGGTGTTGACAGCTCCCTTAAAATCCTTAACATGACCGATCAATATACAAAAAAGTTTGTTATTGAAGAACTTGAAAAAGAGGACCCTTTACTTGCCGAAGAGATACAAAGAAGGGCGGGGATGAAAGAGGATCCCTATAAAGCGGACACTTAGGAGAAAAAAAGGACAAAGACACTAAAAGCTTGCAGAGACACGTCATACCGTTATTGGTGAATGACGGTTTATGGCATATACTCAACAAATACTATTACTTGTTTTGTTAATTATTATTTTTTATGAGAGGTGAAAAATGGGAAAGCAGATGAAAGAGAATGAGGAAGCGCCAAGCGTTGAATCGCTGATGAAGCGTGGGAAATTGTTTTTGGAAGACTCTGACTGGGAAAAGGCAGACGGTTATTTTGACCGGGTGTTGGACATAGGCCCTGAATACGCTCCTGGGTATGTTGGCAAGCTGTGCGCGGAATAGAAAATATGCGGGGAAGAAACGCTTGCCAATAATGAGAAAGCAATTTCGGAGCTTAACAATTTTAAGAAAGCCGTTCGCTTTGCCGACGCGAAGTATCGCGCGAAATTGGAGAGATACGATAAATCTATTCTGGAGCGTATCGCGGAAGAAAAACGGCAAAAACAAAAACACGAACGCCTGGAGCGCGAGCGTAACGCGAAACAGCAACGGCAAGAGGATGAACGTTTTATTAAAGCAAAAGGGGCTACCTTGAACGTATAGGACGCATTGCTAAATATCAGAATTGTATAGCCGCACACTATCATACAGTCGGATTGAGATATGACGGCACGGTAGTTGCGGTTGGTCAAAATGATAATAGCAATAGCCAGTGCAACACCGGGAGCTGGCAGGGCATTGTTGCGGTTGTAGTCGGTTGTTTTCATACAGTCGGCTTGAAAGCGGACGACTTGGTGGTCGCGGTTGGGGCGAATTATTACAACCAGTGCAATATAGGGAGCTGGAGGGGCATTGTCGCGATTGCCTCAGGTGAATATCACACAGTCGGCTTGAAAGCGGACGGCGCGGCTGGTCGTTGCAAATCAATGCGTTATTGTCACTTTCTTTCATTTTTACCATAAAACATCGAAGCGCCACGCATCTGCGTGCAGTATAGTGTATAAACCCCTGGTCTTGGGTTATAATTCAATACGGACGAGGAGTACAAAGATGGAAACAGTACAAACACAGGCGGAAAAGCCCAGTTTTGAGACAGTCTGGGCTACATTGCAGGAAGTCGCGGCGATGCAGAGGAAAAGTGCCGAGGAGTATGAGCAGCAGAAAAGGAAAAACGACGAGGAGTTTAAGCAGTGGAAAAAGGAGAACGACCGCATTATCCAGAATAACGCTCGAATAGTCGGGAAACTCGGCGGCCGTTTCGGTGAAATGGTTGAGTACATGGTAGTACCGAACTTGTTGAAGAAGTTCCGCGAATTGGGTTATGTTTTTGACAAGGCCCATCAGCAGACTACCATTGAAGACCCGGAAAACAATATTTACACGGAAGTTGACATTACCCTTGAAAACGGCGACAAGGTAATGATTGTCGAGGTTAAAGCCAAGCCAAGCACGGAAGATGTCGCGGAGCATATTGAGCGGATGCGGAAAGTACGTACCCACGCGGACCTGCACGGCGACAGGCGGAAATTCCTGGGGGCAATCGCGGGAATGGTCTTCAACGATAATGAAAAGCGCTTTACCATGAAGAACGGCTTTTATGTGATTGAGCCGTCCGGGGAGACGTTTATAATTACCGCGCCTGAAGGGGACTGTTCACCGAAGGAATGGTAACAAATATCAAATAGTAAATAACAAATAGCAGAGAGTAAAGAACAAGGGGATTATGCCAAGGTGACAGGTACATGAATGCGCTGGCTGCCGCTCAGCGTACTTTCTTTAGTACGTAATAATTTATTGCGTAATAATTCTCGTCCAACCTGGTCAGTTTATCCTTCTCTACTTTATACTGAACAAGTACATCCATTGGATCCATAATAATAATGTTCCCAGTGTCATCCCATCGAAACGGCGCTGTAAAGTTAAGCAGAAGCGGGGCGTAAGCTTTATCCAGGTATTCGCAATTATATTCAAAACTCAGATCCCTGTTGAGCTTTATACTGACATCCGCAACATATCCGCTACCCAACAGGACTGTACCGGTATAAACCCCTTCCCAATCAAGGCTATTTTTTGCGTTTTTAGTCTCATTAGACTCCTTGTCCGAAAAGCATGAGCCTAACCCAAAAAGGACCAAAATAGCCATTAGAAAAAAACCAGCAAAACCTTTTTTATTAATATTTACCTCTACATTTCAATATAAATAATTGGTGGAAAAACTAATGGTTGGGTATAAAGTATTTTAATATTGACTGTTGGATTTATAAAGAAATTCTGAAAAAGGGCCATAAGCAAAGCTAAGGCTTTGCCTTTTGCGGAGCAGTTGACCCGTAGCCCGCGATAGCGGGCAGTAAATCCATTCCTTAAAAGAGCCAATGGCGGAAGCCATTGACAATCAGGCGAATTTATCGTATAGATATTCACGTTACTATTGAACAAGGGCGTTCATCAGATGGCAAAGGGTAGGATTCGCTTTTGCGCCCATGATGAGCGCCTTTTCTGTTTAGGAGGAATACTCTATGCAGAATGAAGGGCAAGCGCGGATACCATCCGGTTGCGCCATATCGGGGATAATCGACAAAACAGGCCGGCGCATGAGCGGCGAGATAATGATAAAGTCCATATCCGTTATGCACGACCGCTCGAACGGCCTTGGGGGCGGTTTCGCCGGTTATGGAATCTATCCGGAATACAAAGACTATTACGCTTTGCATCTGTTTTACGATTCATTGGCCGCGAAAAAAGAGTGCGAGGAATTTCTTGACCGGCATTTTGATATTATCAACCTTTCCAAAATCCCGACACGGAAGATAAAAGCAATTACCGACGAGCCGTTGATCTGGCGTTACTTTGTCACGCCGCTGCCTACAAAGCTCGCAAGTAGCCAGCTCGACGAGCGGGAATTCACGGCCAGATGCGTGTTCCGCGTCAACACAAGGATCGAAGGCGCTTACGTATTTTCCAGCGGGAAGAACATGGGCGTGTTTAAGGCGGTCGGCTTCCCGGAGGATGTCGGGCGCTTTTATAAGCTCGAGGAATACGAAGGCTGGTGCTTTACCGCCCACGGGCGTTACCCGACAAACACGCCGGGCTGGTGGGGTGGCGCGCATCCGTTCGCGCTTCTCGATTATTCGGTGGTGCATAACGGCGAAATATCTTCTTACGACACCAACCGGCGCTCAATCGAAATGTACGGCTATAAGTGCTCGCTCCAGACCGACACGGAAGTTATCACCTACATCATTGATTACCTGCATAGAAAACAAAAACTTTCCTACAAGGAAATCGCTTCGGTTATCGCGGCGCCGTTCTGGTCGACTATCGGGCGGATGAAACCGGACGATCTGGAGACCCACGAGTACCTGCGCATCATGTTCAGTGGGCAACTGATAACCGGCCCGTTTTCAATCCTTGTGGGCTTTGACGGCGGACTGATGGCGTTAAACGACAGGCTTAAGCTGCGGAGCATGGTGGTCGGCGAAAAGGACGAGCTGGTTTACATCGCAAGCGAAGAAGCGGCTATCCGCGTCATTGAGCCTAACCTTGACACAATCTGGGCGCCCAGGGGCGGCCAGCCTGTGATCATCTTTATGAATGGGCGCGTTCCGGATTCCGGACCAGCCATGTACAGAGGTGAAGAATGGCACTGAATTATGTATACCCGGAATACGAAGTTATAAGGAACGGCGACAGGTGCATCACCTGCCGCGCCTGCGAACGCCAGTGCGCCAACGAGGCGCACGAATACATTGCGGAAGCGGACAAAATGGTTACCAACGAAACCAAATGCGTAAACTGCCACCGTTGCGTTACGCTCTGCCCCACCCATGCCCTGAAGGTAGTGCAAAGCGGCAACACATACAAGCATAATTCTAACTGGAACGCCAAAACCATCGACGAGATTTTCAAGCAGGCGGATTCAGGCGGCGTGCTTTTGTCAAGCATGGGCAATCCGGAAAATTATCCTGTTTATTTCGATAAAATAATTATTAACGCCTCGCAGGTTACAAACCCGTCCATAGACCCCTTGCGCGAACCTATGGAGACAAAGGTATTTCTGGGCGCAAGGCCAAATACAATAGAACGCGACGCGAATGGCCGGCTTAGGAACAACCTGTCGCCGCAGCTAAAACTTTCCATGCCGGTAATGTTCTCGGCGATGAGCTACGGTTCCATAAGCTACAACGCGCACGAAAGCCTGGCACGCGCCGCAGAAGAACTCGGCATATTTTACAACACGGGCGAAGGCGGCCTGCATCAGGACTTTTATCGCTACGGCAAAAATACCGTAGTGCAGGTCGCGTCTGGGCGTTTCGGCGTCCATCCGGATTACCTGAACGCTGGCGCGGCTATTGAGATAAAAATCGGCCAGGGCGCAAAGCCGGGTATCGGCGGGCATCTTCCTGGCATGAAAATCGTCGGCGACATTTCCCGTACAAGGATGATTCCTGAAGGCACCGACGCCATTTCTCCCGCGCCGCACCACGACATATATTCAATAGAAGATTTGCGCCAGCTTGTTTATTCCTTAAAGGAAGCTACGAATTACCAGAAGCCGGTAATCGTCAAAATCGCAGCGGTACACAATGTCACCGCTATTGCAAGCGGCATAGCCAGAAGCGGCGCGGACATGATAGCCATCGACGGCTTTCGCGGCGGAACAGGCGCAGCGCCGACGCGCATACGCGACCATGTCGGCATCCCCATCGAGCTTGCGCTTGCCGGCGTGGACAAGCGCCTCAGGGACGAGGGGATCCGCGACAGCGTATCCATTATCGCCGGTGGCAGCATCCGTTCCAGCGCCGACATTGTGAAAGCTGTGGCGCTGGGCGCGGACTGCGTGTACGTCGCCACGGCTGCGCTTATTGGGCTTGGCTGCCACCTCTGCAGGAGCTGCCACACCGGCAAATGCAACTGGGGCATCGCGACGCAGGTTCCCGAACTCACCAAACGGCTGAACCCCGACATCGGGTACAAGCGCCTCATCAATTTATTGTCAGCGTGGCAGCATGAAATCATGGAGATGATGGGCGGCATGGGCATTAATTCAATCGAAGGCCTGAAGGGAAACCGGCTCATGCTCCGGGGAGTTGGGCTTAACGAAAAAGAGCTTGAGATCCTTGGTATTAAGCACGCAGGAGAATGATGTATGGAAGGAAACGTAAAAAAAATTATCAGCGGGAAAGTAAGGGAAGTATACGAGGTCTCAGATGACAAACTGGTCATTGTTACAACTGACAGAATTTCAGCTTTTGACGTGATTTTGCCGAAGCCTGTCGCGAACAAGGGAAAAGTTCTTAACGCGGTCTCCCTTTATTGGTTTAACTTTACAAAAGGCATAATCCCCAATCATATTATTTCAAGCGACCTGAAAGATATGCCTGAGTTTTTCCAGAAGGACGAGTTTGAGGGGCGCACGGTTTTGGTGAAGAAGCTAAAAATGCTGGCGTTTGAATTTATCGTCAGGGGATATATGTTCGGCAATATGTGGGAGGCATATTCCAAAGGCGATAAATTCTGCGGCCAAAAGATCGAGGGCGATTATAAGCTGGCTGAAAAACTGGCCGTCCCGCTCTTTACCCCTTCCACAAAAGCGCGTGTCGGGCATGATGAGTATATCTCTGTTCAGCACGTTAAGGACGTGATTGGCGCGGAGCTGGTCGGCAGAATAGAGAAAGTCTGCCTGAAGATTTACAACACCTGCTACAACTACGCTTACAACAAGAACATAATTATAGCCGATACGAAATTTGAATTCGGCCTTGATGCGCATAACAGCCTCTTTATTGCGGACGAATTGCTTACGCCGGATTCAAGCAGGTTCTGGAGCCTTCCTGATTATAAGGCGGGGGTCTCGCCCAAAAGTTACGACAAGCAATTGGTAAGGGACTGGCTCACGGAAAACAAAATAAACGGCGAGATGCAGTTTGATAACGTGAGCGACGATGTTTTAAGGAAAACATCCGAGATATACGCAGAATGCCTGCGAAAAATAACTGAATGAGCGGAGCCTAAGAACCGCAGGTAGTAAGGAGAAGTGAGTAAGTGAAAAGGGTTTATGTAAACGAGAAATGGTGCCTGGGCTGCCATTTGTGCGAATACTACTGTGCTTTTGCCGACACAGCCGAAAGCGACATGGCGCGCGCGCTTAAAGGCATAAAAATACGTCCGCGAATTCACATCGAGAAAAAAGACGACATAAGTTTCGCAGTTTCCTGCCGGCACTGCAAGGAACCGTATTGCGTAAAGGGCTGCATCACCGGCGCTTTAACAATTGCCGACGGCGTTATAACAATTAACAAAGATAAATGCGTCAGTTGTTTTACCTGCATTATGAGCTGCCCGTACGGAGCGGTCTCGCCATCCGAAGACGGGGCTGTACAAAAATGCGAACTGTGCGTAAGTACCGCCTCAGGCACTCCGGCCTGCGTAAAGGGCTGCCCGAACAACGCCATCGTTTTTGAGGAGAGAGGGTAAATAGATTGAAGTACGTTATCATAGGCAATTCTGCGGCAGGCATTGGCGCGGTGGAAGGCATAAGATCAATAGACAAACAGGGCGAGATCACAATAATCACGGACGAAGCTCACCACACGTATTCGCGCCCGCTCATTTCCTACCTTTTGCTTGGCAAGGTTACAGAAGAAAGCATGAGGTACCGCAGCGAAAATTTCTATAAGGACAATAACTGCACCGTGATGGCGGATTCCGTCGCAGATAAAATTGAAACCGCGACGAAAAACGTGGTATTAAAATTTGGCAAAAAAATACCTTACGACAAGCTGCTTGTCGCTACAGGTTCTTCGCCGTTTATGCCGCCCTTCGAGGGCTTGTATAATGTAAAGGACAAATTCACTTTTATGAGCCTTGATGACGCGTTAAAGTTGGACGCGGCGTTAGACGCAGACAAACGCGTACTGATTGTAGGCGCGGGGCTTATCGGCCTGAAATGCGCCGAGGGCATTCACGAGCGCGTAAAGCACATTACGGTGCTTGACCTTGCCCCGAGGATTTTATCCAGCATACTCGACGATGAAGGCGCGAAGCTGGTTCAAAGCCACATGGAAAGCAAAGGCATCGAGTTCAGGCTTTCCGCTAACATCAAAAACTTCAGGTTTAATTCCGTTACTCTGGATAGTGGAGAAACAATAGAATTAGATATCCTCGTCCTCGCGGTCGGTGTGAAGCCAAACACCGCGCTTCTGAACGGTGTGGCAAAGATAGACCGGGGCATCGTCGTAAACGGTAAATCAGAAACCTCAGCCCCTGATATTTACGCAGCGGGCGACTGCACGCAAACAATCGATATATCAAGCGGGCAAAACAAAATCATGGCGCTCTTGCCCAACGCTTACATGCAGGGCGAAGTCGCAGGAATCAATATGGCCGGCGGGGACAAGAGCTTCGATAAAGCGATCCCCATGAACGCAATCGGGTTTTTCGGCCTGCACATTATCACGGCGGGCAATTACTCGGGCAGTGTGCACGCCGAGAGCAGCAAAGGCAATTACAGGCGTTTGTTTTACAGCGACAATAAATTAAACGGCTATATTCTAATCGGCAATGTGGAAAAAGCCGGGATTTACACAAGCCTTATCCGCGAGCGTACGCCGCTTGACACAATCGACTTCGCGCTGGTTTGCGAAAAGCCGGGGCTAATGGCGTTCAGAAAAGAAGACAGAATGGTAAAATTGGGAGGCGCTTCATGACAAACATAACGGCGAGGGATTTAGGCCACAAGGAATTAAATAAGCTGATCAGGGCAGCCGGGGAAGACATTAGCATAAACGAATGTTTTGGGCAGCGGTTTATCGCAAGCGGCATGAGCGGGAAAAATATAACGATAAACGGAACGCCCGGGAACGCGATGGGCGCTTATTTTAACGGCGGGACCATTACTGTAAACGGCAATGCGCAGGATGCTGTCGGCGATACAATGAACGACGGCAAGATTGTCATCCATGGCAACGCGGGCGACGCGCTTGGCTACGCCATGAGGGGTGGAAAAATTTTTGTCAAAGGCAATGCCGGGTACAGATCGGGCATCCACATGAAGGAATACAAGGAGAAAAAACCTGTCATCGTAATCGGCGGCAAAACGGGCAGTTTCCTGGGCGAATACCTCGCCGGGGGGCTGATTATCGTGCTTGGCATTGGTTCGGAAGATGCTCCCGTCTATTACTTTACGGGAACCGGAATGCACGGCGGGAAAATTTTTATCCGGACAACCAAGGACCTCCTGAGCCTTCCCGCGCAGGTTACCCTGACAGAAGCCAAGCCGGAAGACTTAAATGAAATAAAGCCCTACGTTTCCGAATTTGCAGAATATTTCGGTATGAATGCGGAATCACTTTTGAAAGACAATTTTCATTTATTGAAGCCAAACGCGAGAAACCCGTACAAACAACTATATACAACAAATTGATTACGCGAATAAAATGAGGTTTGTATGGATAGCGCTTTGATAGTTTCCTGCGTGGAAAAAGAAACTGCTTTTATTATAGAGCTGTTAAGCGCGGCTTCCATTCGTAATATTACTACGTTGAAATCCGTCGATAACGCACAGAAGCTTATTCTGCAAGAGGACTTCGACCTGGTGGTTGTCAACGCGCCGCTACGCGATGAAAGCGGGGAAAATTTTTCCAGATACCTCGCTTCCAAAGGCGCGTCGCAGGTTATCCTTCTGGTAAAGAACGAATGTTATAATTCTGTTTCCTCATCCTGCGAAAACGACGGAGTGCTAGCAATTCCAAAACCGGTGGAAAAGGCGGTTTTTTTAACCGCACTGTCCTTGGTTAAATCAGCCCAAAGCAGGATAAAACGGATACAGAATGAAAATGCACAGCTAAAGCAAAAAATTGAGGACATACGCATTATTGACCGCGCAAAATGTATACTAATATCCATAATGAAAATGAATGAGCAGGAAGCCCACAGGTATATAGAAAAACAGGCGATGGACATTCGTTCAACAAAGAGAATTGTAGCTGAAGGGATTTTAAAACTGTATGAGAACTATTAGAAAGCTGAACGAGGAATGCGCTGTTTTTGCAGTAAGCCTGTCAATTGACGAAGCCGCCGGGCTTACCTACAACGGCTTATTGTCGTTGCAGCACCGGGGCCAGGAAGGCGCCGGCATCGCAGTTGTAAACGACGGCCATATTTTCTGCCACAAGGACACAGGGCTTGTCAGCGAGGTTTTTTCCAATGCCGAGCTTGAAAAACTGCCCAAAGGGAAAATTGCCGTCGGGCATACGCGGTATTCGACAACCGGAGTCAACAAAAGGGAAAACGTGGGGCCGTTTGTAACTGATTACCTGACCGGAAGGATCGCAGTAGCGCATAACGGCAACGTAACAAACGCACTTGTAATACGCGAAAATTTAAAGCGCCAGGGCTTGCGTTTCGGCGCGACCAGCGACAGCGAGGTTGTTTCATCGTTTATGGCATACTACATGATGAACGATGAAAATCCGCTATCAGGTATTATAAAAGCCGCAGATATGTTGAGGGGCGCGTTTTCGCTGGCGATAGTCTGCAACGATGACAAACTGATCGCCATCCGCGATCCAAACGGCTTCCGCCCCCTGTGCATCGGGCAAAACGAACTGGGCTACGCCGTGGTTTCCGAGAGCTGCGCCCTTGATGCCTGCGACTTTAAATTTGTCAGGGATGTGCTGCCCGGCGAAGTTGTCGTGATCGAAAACGGCAAAATGAAGAGCGAGGGGATAAAGCTTAAAAATAAGGAAGATAATCGTGGGCTGTGCATTTTTGAGTACGTTTATTTCGCGAGGCCGGATTCGGTAGTCGACGGGTTATCTGTTTATAAAACGCGGCACAACATGGGGTTTATACTTGCGGAAGAACATCCGGTGGATGCCGACCTGGTCTGCGGCGTGCCGGATTCCGGCCTTGATGCCGCTGTCGGATACAGCGAAAAAAGCGGGATACCGCTTGCCACCGGGTTTGTTAAAAACAGGTACATCGGTCGCAGCTTTATTTATCCCACGCAAACCCAGCGGGACAACGCCGTCAAGTTAAAGCTCAACCCTCTGGCAGCCAGCATCAGCGGGAAGAGGATCGTGCTTGTGGACGATTCCATTGTTCGCGGCACAACAAGCGAAAAAATCGTCAGGAGCCTTAAAAACTCAGGCGCCAAAGAGGTGTACATGAGGGTCTCTTCGCCGCCTTTCCGCCACACCTGCCATTACGGAACCGACATAGACAGCGAAGAAAACCTGATAGCGAACAAAATGAGCCTTGAAGGAATCAGGGCAAAAATCGGCGCTGACAGCCTTGGCTATATCAGCATAGAAGGATTAAAGCGCGCATGCGGCGGATGTGCGTTGGACTTTTGCACCGCCTGCTTCACAGGCACCGGTAAATCTTCACGGGCAAAGAAAAATGTTTTTGAATAGGACTATTTACAAAAAAACCTCTCACGAAGGCACAAAGAACACGGAGGACAATGAGTTGTTACCTAATTACGCATTACCTACTATATTTCTTTTTATTTTTTAATGAAAATGAACAAGAAAGATGCGATTAGCATACTGATCACCAATAGCCCTTTGTGGCCTTTGTGAGCTCTGTGCCTTTGTGAGATTTATTTGGAGTAAAGTTTTAATATTAAAGACTACCAGGAGTGAAGACTATGACTAAATATATTTTTGTGACGGGCGGGGTTGTTTCGGGGCTGGGGAAGGGCATCACCGCTGCGTCTTTGGGCAGGTTGCTTAAACAGCGGGGGCTGAAGGTTGCGGCGCAGAAGCTCGACCCGTACATGAACATCGATCCGGGAACCATGAGCCCGTTCCAGCACGGCGAGGTTTTTGTTACCGACGACGGCGCGGAAACCGATCTTGACCTGGGCCAC
>Ga0268262_10001022_pt1 | contig 35746 bp, 38 predicted proteins | sample TergutNc150P3_FD_190354 | JGI IMG/M metagenome (GOLD analysis project Ga0268262, IMG submission 190354) | Nasutitermes corniger P3 segment gut microbial community from laboratory colony in Florida, USA - Nc150 P3 (SPAdes) (version 2) | ecosystem: Host-associated > Arthropoda: Insects >...
GTAACCGCCAAAAACGGCGATAGGCTTGTCGGCGATATTTACGGGAAAACGCGCAAGAATTTCCGATGCAGTAAGGCTAAAACCTTGCCTGATAAATCCCAGGCGGAAGTATGTTTCAGGAGGACCGTTTTTATCCACCACTCCTGTAACAGTGGTAATCCCTGTGGAAATAAGTCCGCCCATAACACTTACAACAATGCACATAACAAGTGATAAAGTCGACAGCATAATGAACAAAGAACCTTGTTTGATTTTTCCGATGTTAGATTCATTCTGTCCGCCGATGATCCGCACGCTTTCACATTCCGCCGGAAAGAAACGGGCAAAAAGGCGCACCAGCAGAACCATAGCAATACTGCAGAGCATATACAAATAATAAGCTCCAAAATAAGGCGTTCCTTCTTTTATAGAATACGCTATTCCATACATCACCGTAGTTAAAACGGCGCTGATAAGCCCTGGAACAAGCCCGCCCGAAAAAGCCGCAGCCGCCGTAAAAATCGTATCCAGATAAAGACCGCTGATATATTTGACAGACGGCAGAATAATTGCATTGTTGGCAATAGCGGCAACAATTCCCATAAGAATAATTTTAATCCAAGTGTAAGAAAATTTTTGCGTTACCATGACAGCAATTATAAAATAACAAATAACAAATAACAAGTAACAAAGACAAAGACAAATAACAGGTAATAAATAAAAAAGTCGTTGTCCATTATCTGGGCGTTTTGTCAACCAACTAAGTTTGCTGGCTTCGCGCTCTTCCTTTGTTATTTTTTATTTGCTCTTACGCACGGTTTCAACGCACGAAATAATTACCGTATTTACTCTATTTTTTATTTTTCAATATGGATAAATTTCTCATGGCTCTTGTATGAGGGTCAAATAACAATGAAGGAGAGTATTCTATGAAAGGAGTATTCAAAATTTTGGGAGTTATCGCGCTTGTTGCGGTAATCGGGTTCGGGATGGCGGCGTGTTCTGGTAAAAGCGGCGGTAAGACCGGCGGCGGCGTACAGGGGACTTCGGACTCATCCGGCGGCGGCAAGGCTGGCGTTAAGGTCGGCGGTAAGAGTAAACCCGAAGATTTCGGCTATTGGCGGAACAAGGAAAATACCGGCATCAGAATTTTCTACTATACGGGTAGCGGCACGGATATCGTAATTCCCGACAGTTTTGAAAAGTTGCCGGTGGTGGAAATATATTACAAATTATTTCAGGAAAATACGGACATAACGTCCGTCTCAATACCCGGCACGGTAAAGGAAATTCCGGAAGAAGCGTTCAAAGGATGCACAAGACTGAAAAGCGTTAAACTTTCCAATGGGTTAACGAAAATCGGCTCCGGCGCTTTTATGGAATGTACCTCCCTGACATCGATTCAAATACCAGAAGGAATAACCGTCATTGACAATGGTACTTTTTCGGATTGTACCGCCCTTACTGAGGTTCAGTTGCCGGAGAGTTTGACAACCTTGAATGGGGCAGCTTTTTCCGGCTGCAAGAATCTGGTAAAGCTGAACGTACCCGCCGCGTTGACCAACTTTCCTAAATATAAATCCAGGTACGATGACGTTGAGTATTCGGATATCTTTGGCGATTCTGGCAAAATACCGCTGGCGACCAGGGACAAATTAATTGCTCAAGGCTATCCGGTGGGATGGGGATGGTAAAGCGCCAGCGCTAACAGTTTGTAAACATCGTTGCCGCCTGTCATATATAAAGTGTTTAGATCTTTCCTCCGAACAACAGGCGGCATTTTTTAATATTTTTAACAACGCACGGTTTCAACGCACGAAATAATTACCGTATTTATTCTATTTTTTTATATTTCAATATGGATAAATTTCTCATGGCTCTTGTATGAGGGTCAAATAACAATGAAGGAGAGTATTCTAGGTAACGCAAAAGTGTCATCAGTATACCGGTGATTGACACTTTTTTTATTCCTAGCGTATCGGCTCACGCTAAGATAAAAAACGACAACTCTGTAACTTGTTACTTGTTATCTGTTCTCTGTTTTGCTATTCTCTTTAATATGAAAACCGTTGTCATCATTGACGATCACGAAATGATGCGCTCGGGGCTTGCCGCCCGGCTGGAAAATCATTGGCAAATTACGGGCTATGCCGCTTCTCTTGAAGAAGCAAAAACACTTTTTGAAAGCCTGACTAACGCGCCCGATCTAATTCTTTTAGACATAGAACTGGGAAAAGAATGGGGGCTTGATATTATCGGCGATAAATCTTTGGGTAACGGTAAATTTCCCCCCGTACTGGTTTATTCAGTTTACGACGACTATGCCCATGTAAACGCCGCAATACGCTCGGGCGCAAGAGGCTATGTGTGCAAATCCCAAAGCGCGGCGGAACTTCTGGAAGCAATGGAAGACGCTTCATCGGGCAAAACAGCTTTTCCGCCCGCCCTGCTGCAACGATTGGCAATAACATCTGATAAAGTACTGGGCTTGAGCAAGCGGGAACAGGAAGTTTTTTCCAAGGTTCAGCGGGGCAAAAGCAACAAGGAAATTGCCGCAGACTTTTGCGTTTCAATCCGTACCATCGAAAACAATTTAAGCATTATCTACGATAAAACTGGCGCAAAAGACCGACGGGAACTGGAAAAAATGTAAAAACAAATAGCAATTAGCAGGGCGCAAAGTAAGAGACAGCCCTCTTTTCTTCCTTTGATCTTTATTACCTGCTCTTTGCTCTTTGGCTACAACGCATTGTTTCTACGCACAAAATTTTCATGAAAAACACTCTGTCTTTTTTTTTTCTGTAATGGAAAAATTCTCACATGGCTTTCGTATGAGGGCTATGTGAAAATTTTATGCCAAACCGTAGGAGGTAAAAAATGGCAAAAAAACTTATCTTTGTTCTGGTTCTTGCAGTAATTGCTGCCGGAGGAGTGTGCGCACAGGAAGAAGCGCCTAACACCATCATGTTTTTAGGCAGTATGCTCAGTTATGAACGCGCATTATCGCCCAACTGGGGTATCGGCGTAGAATTAGCGCTTGACTTTATCGGTATGCCGTCATTGTATTATGACGGTGAAAAAGACGATACTACTTCATGGGTGGCGTTAACGCCTTTTTCAACGGATGCGTTTGTGCGGTATTATCCGTGGGCGGGCACATTTTTTGCCCAACTGGGTCTCGGTATTCAAACGACTACAATAGCGGACGGTATCCCCGGAACTATCGCATTAAAGGGCTCTGGCTTTCATGCAAAAGCTCAAATAGGTTGGCGTTTGGACATAGGAAAGCCGAACCATTGGGTTTTTGAAGCGAAGCTCGGTCCCGGCATATCGTTAGGCAACGTAAGTGATGAAGATGGTGAAACAATCGACAAAGCGTCGTTTTTTATGTTTTCCTTTCCCATACAACTTGGGTTTGGTTTAAAATTTTAACAATTTGGTGTCAGTCACCTGTTACCGGTGTCTGGCACCAGTGTTATTATTATAAAAATATAGTTAATTGCCAAAACCAATCCTTTTTGTTGTCGGCGGTTTATCTATGAGATTGTTAAGGGCTATAATAATTTTTTCAATTGCTTTGTCATGTTTAGAAATTTTATAGTCAGTATTCTCCATGTAGACCATAAGCAGTTTCCGTAATTCTGCAATTTGTTCATCTGTGCCGCTTTTTGCAAACACATAATGCCTTAACTTTACAAAAGCCCGCATTATTTGAATATTGACATCTATTGCTTTTTGGCTGTTCAACACCGCAGCTAACATCGCTACACCTTGTTCTGTAAACACATAAGGTAGGGTGGATCTGAATTTAAGACTTTGGAGGTGGTCACAATTTGTGACCACCTCGGCAAATTCATTTTTTGTCAATCGGAACATAAAATCACTTGGAAATCGTTTTATATTTCTTTTTACGGCTTGATTGAGCTGTTTTACTTCAACCTCATAAAGAAGCGCTAAATCACTGTCCAGCATTACTCTTTTTTCACGAATAACATATATCCGTTTTTGAATTTGCGCCAGTTTGTTTGCCATATAGTTGTTTTATCAGAATGAGAAGAAAAGAACAAGCAATTAACAACGCACGGTTTTGGTGTCAGTCACCTGTTACCGGTGATTGACACTTTTTTTTATTCCAATTTTTCTAATTTATCATACGGGACGGTGATTTCAATCATTTCCCCTTCTTCACCCGCTTCGTATAAAACGGTTATGTTATCTCCTTTGACAAGAGTTACCCTGCCTACGTCATCCGTTTTAATAAATTCTCCGCTATGGCCTATTTCAACCTCTTCAAGGACTCTTGCATTGTCACCCATCTTAAAGGGGTTTACTTTTACAGGGGCTTTACCGGCAGATTCCGGTTCACCTTCATTAGGCGCAGAATCAGCCGGTGCGCCATTTTGTTTTCCCATAGAATAAACAGTCAGTACAAGTTGTTCCAACTGAGCCATTGTTATTTTGCTAAGGTCGTTATTAAAGAACTTCTTAATAACATAATTTGCATCAGCCGCGTCTTCAATTTTAATATCTTCAATTTTCATAATCATCACCCCTATTACTTAATAAAATTACCATAAATAGCACTTTCCGTCAAGTAGATAATAGCCGCACAATTGGACATACCTTAGCGTCAGTCACCGCAAAATCGCCAATTTCGCCCTCTTCCTTTGTTATTTACTATTTTTTATTTGTTATTTGTTTCTGCCCTCTTCCTTTGTTATTTGTTATTTATTATTTGTCTATAACCCGGTACTAGGATAAATTACCAAAATACGCTAATCTACAATCATGAAAGTATGGGTAAAATTCCTAATTGGTTCGATTTTGGGCATGATAATCGGCTTCCTTTTGCCTGACAATGAGAGTGTTTTTTCGGCGCTTTCATGGTTTGAAAAATTGGCTATCGGCATAGGGCGTTATACAGTCATCCCGGTTTTAGTGTTTTCTTTGACAATAGCGGTTTATGAACTGCGTATGGATGATCAATTTTGGCCGATAATATTAAAAAATGTCCTATTTATTATTGCGTCGGCTGTTTTTGTGATTTTTACAGGCATTGCGGCGACAATGATTTTTTGGCCGTCGCACAGCAGAATCCCCTTTGATCAGATAGTATCAACAGAAACATTAGGCCTTAATATCGGAGACAATTTGCTGGATATATTCCCGTCCAATATGTTCAGCGTAATTTCAACAGGCGGAATATACCTTTTTCCGGCGTGTATATTTGCGTTTTTTCTCGGCATGGGCCTAAATTACGACCGTAACTATTCAAAACCTGTTATATCCCTTTTAGATTCTCTTTCGCGTATCTTCTATCATATCGCTTCATTCTTCTCTGAAATCCTGGGATTCATATTAATTGTACTTGCCGCATATTGGGCGGTCCGTTTTAACGGCATATTACAGGTAAAGGGCTACAAGGATTTAATTATTCTTTTAGGGGCATTCAGCATTGTTTTGTGTTTTATCATAATGCCCCTGTTTCTGTATTTGCTAAAGCCAAAAACAAATCCCTGGCGCGTCCTTTACGGTTTTTTGGGGCCGGCAATAGCGGCGTTTCTTTCAGGGGACATAAATTTTACAATCCCGATACTTCAACGGCATTCAAAAGAAAATTTCGGCATAAGGCGGCGGTCAAGCGCCGTTTCCCTGTCGTTATTCGCAACTTTCTGCAGATGCGGAAGCGCGATGGTAGCGGCGGCGGCATTCATAGTTATTATGAAATCATATTCGTATATAACAATCAGCACTCTAAAATTATTCACCATCGGTCTATACGCCTTTTTAATATCATTCGTTCTTGCGCGCCATCCCGGCGACGGAGCGTTCATCGCGTTAGCCGCTCTTTGCCTTTCCTACGGCGACGAAGCGTACCGCGCTGGTTATTTGATTCTCAAACCAATGGCCTTCTATCTTGTAGCCGTCGGCGCTTTTATTGACATAATGTTCAATGCCTTCGGCGCCTACATAATAGCGCGAACCAACGGCTTTATAGAAGAAAAAAATCTGGTGCATTTTATCTAAATGAAAGACTGGGTAACCCTTCTATCGGAAGGAATAGAAATTTTACGCGGCGGCGACAGAGAAATCGACAGAATAATCGCCCCACGCAGCGATGAATATATTTTTTACCTTAAACGCTACATAAAAGAAATTGAACTCTTTAATCCCGCATACGGCCTTGTGGGGGCAAACGATACAAACGAACTGATAACAAAACACATACTTGACTCTCTTGCGCCTCTTGGAATAATTATTAAACTTCTTAGAGACGCCAACATCGGAAAGACAGCGCAAATAGCGGATGTCGGATCAGGCGCGGGACTGCCTGGCATTCCGCTTGCGATTGTTTTGCCGCAGTACAGTTTTACGCTTATAGAACGCATGGAGCGCAGGGCGGGATTTTTACTCAACACAAAAGCGGTATTATCGCTCTCCAATGTTAATGTAGAAGAAGGCGAATTGGAAAAGGCGGAAAACGGAGCTTTCAATCTTATTACATTTCGCGCCTTAAAATCCATGGATCCGAAATTAATTAAAAACCTGATTAAAAAATGCGCTCAAGGCGGGGTTATCGCCGCTTATAAGGGAAAACGCGAAAAAATAGAAGCGGAAATGGCGTCATTGCAAAAAATTTGCGGAAATTGGGAAGCGATCCAGTATGTAACGCCCTTCCTTGATGAAGAACGCCATCTTTTAGTAATAAAACCCCAAAATTAATCGAAAAGACCTCACACAAAGAACACAAAGGAAGAGAAGAACACGAAGAAGAATCAGGGGTTTTTGTTCGTAATCTTATAGTGAGGTTCAAGCTTAGCCTTCGGACATAAACCCTTGATCCCCCTTTGTGATCTTTGTCCCTTTGTGAGCTTTGTGTGAACTCTTATCGAAAAAATTGTTATGGCTACCCGTAAAACTGCCGATAATTGGCAGAGGGGAATAATGGCATATAAAGACGTAACATCTTCTTATAAAGAAGCTAAAGTAAAAACCGCCGGTCCGGGGCAGCTTATCGTCATGCTGTACGATGAAGCGGTAAAACAACTGACCAAAGCGACGGAACTTCTGCATTTGAATAACAAAGAAAAAAAAGATCCTGGCAGAATTGAACAGATATCCAAGGCTATAATGAAAACCGAGGAAATAATTACCGAATTAACAGTTTCACTTGATTTTGAACAGGGCGGAGACATTTCCAGGAATCTATTTGCGCTGTACACATGGTTTAATAGGGAACTTGTAGAGGCGAACATCAATAGCGATATAAACAGAATATTAACAGTAAAGGATATGCTTTCCGATCTTCGCAATACATGGAGCGCGGTCGCAAACCAAAAAATAACTGAGAAACCAAACCGAGAAGCGGTAGGCCTTAACATTGCCGGTTAACCGTATTATGGAGGAACTATGGCGATTATAGCGGAAAAAGCGCCCACGGCTGAAATCGGCTCTGCGGAACTTGCCCAAAGAGTGGCAATTTTAAAACGTTTTAAAACTCTGTTATCGCAGCAAAGAGAACGTTTCCGCTCATATCTTAATTTACTTGACAAACAGCAGAATGTAATAGAATCGGGCAGCGCTGAAGATCTTTTAACTTATGTTGAACTGGAAGAAAAAATCGTCGCCGACATTTTCTCTATCCAAAAAGTAATTGATCCGCTTGAGGAAATGTACAATGCCGTAGTTTTTGACAAGAACCCTGCAAAATCCCCTCTTAACGCTGAAAGCTCAAACACTCAGGAAGAAGTGCCAAACATTAAAGCGTCGCTTGAAATATTAAAAAGCGAAGCCGTTATCAGATCGACAAAGAACAAAGAATTACTCTCCAAACGCATGCTGGAACTTCGCCAGGAAATTAAATCATTACGAAACAACCCCTACGCCGCAAGCGGCAAAAACGCCTACAGCAACCTAAACAAAGCCTCATTAGTAGACATACACGGATAACTTTTAAATTGTGGACGATACTGGGATTGAACCAGTGACTTCTACCGTGTGAAGGTAGCACTCTCCCGCTGAGTTAATCGTCCAAAATCCTTCCTTTTATTTTATAACCACGAACCACACGAACACCACGAACTATTAATACACATCATGTCGCCGTTCGTGTTGGTTCGTGTGGTTAGTGGTAAAATATTCAAACAACTCATCACTCCGTTTTTTGCGCTTCATCAAGAGTCGCGTCTGATGGCGAGAAATTGATGTTCTTTACAAATTCGCACGCTTCTTTCGCGCCTGTCTCCCTGTTCATTCCGCTGTCTTCCCATTCAACTGAAAGGGGCCCTTTGTAGTTAATAGCGTTCAGTTCGCGGATAATGCTTTCAAAGTCAACGTCTCCGTGCCCGGGAGAGCGGAAATTCCAGCCGCGTTTTATATCGCCAAAGTTAAGGAAAGAACCAAGCAGCCCCGCCTTGCCGTCCAATGTTACAGCTGTGTCCTGTATCTGGACGTGTAAAATTTGTTTGTGGAAATCCCTGATAAAAAGATGCGGGGAAATACCCTGCCAGACAAGATGAGACGGGTTAAAATTAAAGCCCAGGGTTCTGCGGTTCTTAAATTCCTTTAACAGGCGTTCGGCTGTATAATAATCAAACGCTATCTCCGCCGGATGAACTTCCAACGCGAATTTTATTCCGTTCTTGTCAAACTCGTCAAAAATGGGCGTCCAATGCTTGATTACTCCGGCATACGCCTCATTGATCATCTGTTCCGTGGTTGGCGGAAAAGAGTACCAGTAAGCCCAAATTGGGCTGCCCATAAAGCCTGTGACAATTTTAACGCCCAAATTTTTCGCGGCAACGGCTGCATATTTCATCTCTTGAACCGCCCATTTGCGAATTTCTTCGCCTTTTCCGGCGAGATTTGATGGCGCAAAGGCATTTAACCGCGGATCATGGTTATCGCCTACACACTGTCCGATTAAATGAGTCCCAATCGCTAATACTTTAAGGCCGTAATTTTTTAGTATATTTTTCTTTTCCTCGACATATTTAAGATCAGTCGCGGCTTTCTTTAACTCCAGATGATCGCCCCAACAGGCAATTTCAATCCCTTCATAACCAAAGGATTTTGCTTTTTCACAAAATTTCTCAAAGGGTATATCAACCCACTGTCCTGAAAATAATGTTACAGGTCTTGACATTTATATCCTCCTAACTGATTAATACCTTTGACTAAAGCTATTTGGCTATAATAGAATAATAATAAATAAATTTCAAGAGAATTAACTATGAAAATTGAAAACTGTAAGTATTTGCTCCCGTTTATACCGGTAATATTAACCTGTTTACTCCTTCTTCTGGGCTGCGGATTATTATCAGGCTGCTACACATTTAAACAAGGCATAACCTTGCTGGGGTATCTGAACAGCGCAGTCCCTCTGGAGAAGATTGACAACGAAGACTTTATACGGCTTGTAAAGGAAATCCGCGCCTTTGCAATGGATGAACTGGGGCTCAAAGAAAGCCGCAACTACACGCGTTTTGTAAAGCTTGACAGAAACTACCTTGCAGCGGTTGTTTCCGCATCGGCTAAAGATTCGTTCCGCCGTCATGAGTGGAATTTTCCAGTTGTGGGACGGATGCCCTACAAGGGGTTTTTTAATGTTGAAGACGCTCGCAAGGAACGGGCAAAACTGGAAAAAAAAGACCTTGATGTCTGGATTCGGGGGGTAGACGCTTTTAGTACGCTGGGTTGGTTTAAAGACCCTATATATTCCTATATGGTGAATTATTCTCCGGCAAGACTGGCGGATTTAATCATCCACGAACTTGTTCATGCTACGGTATTCATTAAAGGACAGGTCAAGTTTAACGAGGAACTTGCGGAATTTATTGGCAGCGAAGGTGCAAAGCTTTTTATAATAGCGCGTTTCGGAGAAGATTCCGATGAATACCGGCAAATATTTACATCAGACAAAGACAGCCAAAATTATGTTGAGTTTATTCAGGAATTGATCGCGGAACTTGACGTTCTTTATAACAGTAAAATTAGCAGAGAAGAAAAATTAATGGAAAAAGCGCGGATAATTAACGCCGCGAAAGAGCGGTTTAACGCGGAGTATAACAGCCGTTTTTCAGACGATAATTACAGGGGTTTCATGGAGTTACCGGTAAATAACGCATATTTGGAGCTTTACAGGCTTTACCACACGGAGGATAATTTTTACGAAGAACTGTTTGAGCGTTCAGGACAGAACCTTCCCGCCTTTATTTCTGCCGCAAAAAAAATAACAAAAAAAGGCAATCCCCGCCAGCAGCTTGAAAACGCCCTTTTCCAGTGATATATTAAAGTTATGGCTTGGTTATCCGGCGAAAAAAAATTTGGTCAGTACACTTATGAACACTGGTATGACGACGAAGAACACATTGTGATAAAAGACGGCGCCAAAGCTGAAACTACTTGCGCTCCTTGTAATACAACTCCTGATACACCCTCGCAACAGCCGGAACCCTCTTGCCATAATCCCTGTTCTCAAGATTCGTAATGGTTTCCACAAATAAATCAACAGGCAGTTTGCTTGCGGCGCGTAATCTGCGCACCCTGACTTGTCCGCCGTTATAGGCCAATAACGCGAGTACTGTATCCTTAAAATAATCCTGTAAATACTTAAAATAAAAAACGCCGATGTGAACATTCAACGAAGGGATTGTAGAATCAACAACGCCGTCTTCTCCGATATAATCCGGTCCTCCCGCGCGCTTAAGACGCTCCGCCTCAGATTTCGCCGTCTTCGGCATTAATTGCATCAGTCCTACCGCTCCCGCGCGCGAAACTACCGCTTCCCTGAAAGCGCTCTCCGTGCGCATAATCCCGTAAATGAGCGATTGCGGAATACCGTATTCCTGCGAGTACTTGTCTACTAATTCAAGATACGGACGGGGATACATTAATTCCCAATCGCGCCTGTCCCTGCTGTAACCGTCCTTGAAAAAATACAGAGAGACAAGATGCATAGCCTCCCAATGCATACCTACTTTATCATAAGCCTGAGCTACAAGGCGCAATTCATCGGCGGTTAGTTCTTTTTCCAGCTCTTTGATATACGGATACGAAAAATCAACCACTTCATAATTAAAAAAGTCAAGAATGAATTGCAGAACTTGTGAATTCTCTTTGTCTTCCGGTTCCGCAGCTTCTTCTGCTAATTCAAGAAACGGCTCTTTTAAAACTTCAACGCACTGTGAACGGTATAAAAAGGCGGGTAAATAATTAACAATGCCAATATCATAGGCAATACGGTAAAATGCAGTCGCGTTAGCTGATGCAGCGCCGATAACCTTCGCTGCAAGACGCATATCCGCCGCGGTAAGATATTTATTATCTATTAAGCGGGCTATTACCCACGCATAACCTATTTTAGAATTAACCGCGTCCGTGTTCTGAATCAGTTCATAAGTTTTTATTACTTTATTCCAATCGCGTTCAGAAACAAGCTTATGTAAAAATCTCTCTAACAGATCATAATAATCACCGCTCTTGTGCCACTGCGGAATATATTTCGCCAGTTTGTCAATAAAATTTTTAGTCGTTCCTGTAATAGTTAAATCCAGAATATACCAGATACAGGCGTCCGATTGCTCAGCGTTAGGAGCAAGAGTTAACGCCTGTTCAAACAATGAAATCCCCTGAGCGTTTTTCCCTCCAATGCGGCGTACAATTCGCCCGGCGTAAAAATTAAGCCTGAATTTTATATCAGAAGACAATTCCTTGTTTGTCAGCCACTGTAAAAAAAGGGTAAGCCCTTCCGCGCTTGATTTTGTGTATTGAAAAGTTTTACCCAGATCATTTATTAATACCGGATATCTAATAAAAATATCGGGGAGCTGTTCCGGCCAATTTCCTTCAATTTGAAAAAAACGGAAATTATCCAGCGCTTCATTGTACCGCAGGCAGGAAACAGAAAAATGCCCTTCAATGGCGGCTATTTCATGTTCAGAAAAAACTATTTCTTTTTTTGCACATTCAGTTATGATAAACTGCATGGCTTCGGCAAAAGACGCCGTATTTTGTTCATGGCTAAAAAAGAATGAAAACGCGTTCTCTTTGTTAGGCACGGATGCAATACTAAAAGCTTCCGCCCAAAAACCACGCGCTTCATTGCGGACGATTTCCATTGTCTTATGGGAAATCTCTGTGCCGCTGGCCATTAAAACTGCAAGCTTTTCAGCCGCCGCCTGCCTTACATATACATTTGGACTTGCAAGAGATCTCTCAAACAGTTTGATTTTTTCAGAAATTGAATCATTTAATAACCCAAAATAAAAATCACTTGGCTGAACCTGAACTTGCAGTATCTGCGACACGCAGGATAAAACAAGAAGGGAAATTAAGAAAAAGGCTGAAAGTTTAATAATGCGAAACAACATTAATTCCTGGGAGGAATACGGATTGTTCTTCCGGATATAATCAAATTAGGATTTCTAATATTGTTATATTTCGCAATTCTGGGATAAAGCCATGGATTACGGTAAAAAGCTTCTGCAATATCCCATAATGTATCACCCCAGCGAATCTTGTAATTCACGCCCTCTCTTGGAATAGTTGTCGGAACATTGTATGACGCGACCGGCGCATTACTCGTTCTTCCGGTCTGCTGCCGCTGCCGAGGTTCGGGCGCAGTTACAGGCGCTTGAATCACAGGCGCAGGTTCAATTATTTGTTGAACAGGTTCTGTCTGCTTGACAGGTTCTGTTTGTTTAACAGGTTCCGGTTCAGGTTTCTTTACCGTCGGTTCCGGCGTTTTTTCAGTCTCCCGCTTCGCAAATAATTCTGTAACTGTCTTGCTGACCCCTGCTACCGTCTTGTCAAAGAATGAACGGACAACATCTAAACCGTCATAGTAGAACAGCCATCCCGCAAGAAGCCCTAAAACAATCAATATAATAAGAAGAATAAAAATCCATGACTTGGAAGCGCTTTTTTCCCTTATTTTTTTAGCATGTTGATACAGGCTTGAGGGAGGTTCTTCATTTGATTCAAGTTCAAAATCCGGAACGCCAATATCATGGGAGGTAGAATCCATAGATTTTAAAGAAACATTCAACATATAATGCTCGCCGTTTGAGCCGGTATCAAGATCAACTGCCTCGGCAAGAATTTCCCCGTTAACATTGGAGGAAATGACCATTTCGATAGAAGGCTCTCCCTTGGGTTTTGATTTAATATTTTCAACAACCAGGCTGCCAATGTACTGGGCGTCAGGCATTGTACTTGCCGGACTCCTGTAAAGGTCAATCTGTACGCTAGGCTGATTATCGTGGACTGTGGTAAGTATTATCCTTTTTTTTATTGAAGAATTTTCCTCCATTATGGGGTAAAATTCTCCGTTAGCGATCTTAATGCCGATATTTGATGCCATTGGATCAGCTCCTCTTCAGAACCTGAAAACAGTTCTCTATTAAGTTTATATGCGAAATTTGCCCTCTGTCAAGGGGGATTTTCCCTTTATATGCCGACATACTACAAATTTGCCCGTTAATTAAGCCGTTTTTTATTATCATTAATTTATTTATCGGTAAAACCTGTATCAAAAAAGATAAAAATATCCGATAATATGTAATATGAATCCTATTTTTATAGGGGTAATTGCTCTCGTTTTAGTTGCTGCCATCTTTTTATTTATAAAGAATGGCGCAAGCGGTCTTTCATTTGGCGGAGGAAAATCAGCCAAAGACCGTGAAGCGATGATCAAGGAAGCAAACAGACGACTTACGCAGAACCCGAATGACCCGGAAGCCTTATTCATGTTAGCCACCGCTTATTTTGACGAGCAAAACTGGGAAAAAGCAATGCCGGTATATGAAAACCTGACAGAACAAATAGCTTTAAATAAAAACATAAAAGGCATCGATAATTTTGAGGTTTTTCTGCGGTACGGTCTTTCGGCGCGAAAACTTAATATGCTGGAACAGGCCTACAAGGGCTTTTCTACGGCAAGAACCTACAGAATGGATAATTTTGAGGTAAATTTTGAATTAGGTTCTCTTGAGTTTGAAAGAAAAAATTATGAAAAAGCAATTCAACTTTTGCAGCAGGCGCGTATCCAGGATCCCGATAACCCCGCCGTTTTACGCAATCTGGGGCACTCTCTTTTCAGGTTAAAAAAACCCAAAGAAGCGATGAACTTTATCCGCAAAGCAATAGACCTTGCTCCGGATGACAAAGAATCGCTCTATACTCTGGCGGAATGTTATCACGAAGCCAATCAGATAGAACAGGCACTGCGCATTTATAACCATCTGCGCGCCGACCCCAATATGGGACCGACCTGCTGTCTCGCCGCGGGAAATATACATCTGGATACAAGACAGTACGAATTGGCTATTCAAGATTTTGAAATTGGTTTAAGGCATACAAATATTAAAGCTGATATTCTGGTTGAACTGCGCTACAGGCTTGCCACAACATTGATTAAGATGAATGATATCGGCAAGGCAATTCCGTACTTAAAATTAATTCAACGCGATAATCCTTCATACAAGGATGTTACAAACCTGTTAGGCAAATATATCGAACTAAACGCCAACCGCAATTTACAGGCATTCCTGATGGGCTCATCTGCGGACTTCGTCGCCCTTTGCAGAAGAATTGTTATGACTTATTACAACAAAGCAAAGGTTAAAATATTAAATATTGCGGTAAACAAAACTGAATGGGCCGATATTCTCGCTGAAATTGATACGCCCAAATGGCAAGATGTTATAATGTTCCGTTTTATCAGAACTCAAGGCTCAATAGGTGAACTCATTGTCAGAGATTTTAATTCTCATTTAAAAGAAGTAAAAGCCGGCAAGGGTGTTTGTATCACTGTCGGTCAGTTCTCGGAAGAAGCCAAAAGATACACGGAAGCGCGTCTTATTGATTTAATTGAAAAGGACAGGCTGCAGGCGATTCTTAATGCGCTGGATGCGAAGACGGCAGCGTTAAAGAAATAAATAACGATGTATGCCTAAAGAATTTATTTAGTCCATGCGGGCAGGCGCGCGCGCTGGAAAAACTTCGGGGGTCGCACTGTTGCTTTTTATTGAGGACTGCGGCATTTTTTGGTGCTCTCAGCATGCGGCGTTAATTGATCCACACCGCTTACGCGGTGCTTTTATTTGGCTGTGCCTCCGAGCCTAGAGTACCATTTTGCTCTCTAAAAATAATATCAAAAACGAAATATTTTATTCCAATACAAAGCAGTACACTAGTCTCTCCGGCAAAGAACCCCGAGAGATGTTTTTCCATCACGCGCGCCTGCCCGCCTGTACTCAATTATTTTATTTGGCATACATCTTCAAGCGCATGTGAGCATTTAGATCGGTAGTGGGGCTTTGCATATTCCGGCTGTTACCTGATGAGAGATTATTTTTAGTGTTTATTTTTTGAATATATTTTTTATATGTTGTTGACATTATTATTAAGAAAGGTAACGTTCATATATAAGTAGTTATGCGACATTTGCGCAAGAAATTCCAAGAAGTAATTAAGAAAATAAATAAAAAAAATTCTTTTTGCCCCACGTTTATTCGTCTCTCCGTGCCGTCCTGGCACGGGGACTTATCCCAAAAAGAGGTCAAAAAGAAGAAGAAAGAAGAAGAATTAAGGTTTTAAGAGTGGCTTTTTTTCTACCTTTATTCTTTTCGGGCTTGCGGCGAACCGAAGGTTCGAAGGCAAGCCCACAAGCGCAATATACGCTGGCATTACTCGCTATGTATATGGCATACTATGTAGTATACTAAGTAAATACTTAGTTTTTCTTTTTTCCATAAAAATGTACTATTCACATATTATGACAAAAAACTTATCCACTAGAGAACAAGAAATTCTTAACTTGCTGCTAGAAGGTTTATCTCCTAAAGAAATAGCCAGTAAGCTTGAAATTACCTATTATACAGTAGATTTTCACCGCAACAAATTGTATAAAAAGCTTGGTATTCATAGTATTCAGGAACTTTTTGTTAAATACTCGAAAGAAAGTAAAACAGATCACACAAAAACGGAAACCATTAATAGAAATATAATACCATCGCATGATCTGGGTTTCTTTGACTTGTCCGACGCAAAAGAAGGAGGAAAGTCTACCGCAGAAATTTATGTTACCCAAGAAGAAATTGACGGAGTTGTCATTGATAGTGTATTAAATATAAAAGCAAACTTGATAAAAAGAAAAAACAAAAATGAATATGCACAAGCGTATACCTACAAGGAAGATATAATTCAACGATTAAGACAGGCAAAGGGAATACGATTTAAGGCGTTGGGAGATGGAAAATCGTGGTTTGTAGAATTTAAAACAATAGAATCAACCCCGGAAAGAAATAATGCTAATTATATGTATAATTTCGGAACTATCAGTGGTCAGGTTATTGTTGTTGATATACCGTATTTAAGTTTATATCTTCCTGAATGGCATGAACAATACGCATTCGATTTTAACAAAGAAACAATAAAAGGCTTGGATATTGTTAAATGTCCATTATGCCAGTACGGTTCTTCTTTTTTGCAAATATTCGACTTTGAAATATATTGATAAAAACTAATTTTCTCTAAAAATCATTCCCATGTAAAACTAAGTAAAGACTTAGCTATTATTTTTTTTCGTTATGTATATATTTACATTAGAGTTATTTTTTTAAGGAGTATTCTATGAAAAATTTATTAAAATTAATCGGCATTATCGCACTTGTTGCGGTAATTGGATTTTCAATAACGGCTTGCGATGGCGGTGATGACAATCCTAACCTCAATCCACCCTCTGATACTATAATTCGTACAATAACTTTTACAGAAAGCGGCAATTGGACGGAGAATGATAGTTGGAACAGATGGGAATTTTATTATCAAGACGCAGGAAAATCATTTAATCTTTCCGATACCTTAACAAAAAATAAAGTATATGTTTTTAACTATTCATTTACTTCAGATATAGATATTGATAATATATTTGTTTATTTTGTTCATAAGAAACCTGATTGGTCTGATTGGAAACAGCTTTCAGATGTTACAACGATTAATATTACAGGTAATATTGAGAAAAACACCAGATTTACCGGAAGAATACCTTTTTTCCCAAAAAATGACGCGAATGGTCTCAGTAAAGAAAATATTTTTCTATTATTTGCGATTAACAATAGAAATATTCCTACTCCTGCGACTTTATCTTTTTATCAATTTTCATTGGAACAGGTGGATAAGGAAACCACAGGTTTAGACAAATGGACTGTCTCCGGTGATAAAGATAGAGATATTAAAGTTACGGACACGAAAAGGACATTTGCGGAAAATCTGTCCATTATCAATGGTAAAAGTAATGTATTCCACATTAAGCCAACATATAACGCAAGCACTTACGATCATATTGTAATGGAATATGATTTAAGCGCTTATGCGGGAAAGAAGATCGGAGTTGAAATGTCTTTAGATGCTTATATAAATAAAAAAGCAAGAATCGCATGGCAAATGTTTATTGATCCGAGTTACCCATTAGTCTGTGGCTATACTGATCCAACTTATTTCTTGTCCGCAAATACATGGCATACTATATCGGGAAATACTATTGTTGATGTTCCTTCTAGCGGTGATAAAAAATTATATCTTTCGGGAATGCAAATAAACGGTGCGGAAGCGTATTTTGCCAATGCGACACTTACGATTAATGAAGACCCAAGTACAAATACCGAAGTTACGTTAAACAACGTAACCGCAAACAAACCCACAACGCAGTTGACGCTGACTTTCAGTCAGGCGATTACCGGTCTTACCGCCGCCAACATCAATATTGGCAGTGAAATAACAGGTTTGACAAAGGGAACGCTCAGCGGTTCGGGAACGACCTACACCCTGCCTATTACCGGTTTTACCACAGGCGGAACTATAAGCGTATCTGTTTCTAAATTAGGTTACACCATAAGCGGCATTCCGAAGACGGTTACTATTTTTATTTCCGGTGGAGAATCAATACCAAGCGCGCCCACAGGAGTAATAACAACGGGTTCAACATCAAACAGTATTACCATAAGCTGGTATTCGATAACCGGCGCAACAGGGTACTATATATATCGCAGTTCAAGCTATTCCGGTACTTACACACAGGTAGGCAATACAACATCAACCTCATATACAGACACAGGTCTTGCGGCAAATACAACATACTATTACAAAGTGGCTGCATACAATAGCGTCGGTACAGGTTCGCAATCTCCGGTTATTATGGCGGTAACACAGAGCAGTTCAACAACTTATATCACAATCAGCGGTACGGCGAGAGCAGGGCAGAAACTTACTGCCGTATCAACCGGCTCCGGTTGGGTGACGGGAGGTAATTTTTACTGGGGTTATGCTCCCAGCGCTAATTCCACTACTTTTTACGTTATTACTTCCGGCGTGTCCGGAACCAATAACAGCGAATTAATCATTCCGGGAGATTACGCAGGATATTACATAAGGGCATTTCGCGATCATCCTCAAGGCACTTGGAATAATTATATCACCCGTAATAAATGTTTCCCGAGTAATTATCTTGGACCTGTTCAGTAAGAAACACGGTGTAATGCCTGAAACTGAAATTCGGTAGTGTTGTTTATAGGTGTAACGGTGCTGGTCATCGTTACACCATTTTTCAAATAACAGGGAGTATTAAATGAAAAAGAACATTTTCTTTTTAGCAATACCGTTAATGGTAATTGCGATTTTTTTTGGAATGACCATTATTGGGTGCGAACAACCAGACGTTGAAAATGAAAGCGGTTGGTTTTCAGTTAGTGGTTCGTCAGTTATGCTTTATAACAATTCAAGTTATTCAGTAACTGTAAATATTAATAATCCATCACAATCAATATATGCTGGCGGTAGCAAATCATTTTCACTTTCTTCTACAGGCACAAATTCTATTTATTATAGTCCTAAAGATAAAGTAAAAGCGAGAAGACATAAAATTGACGTTACGACTTGGTATTTTGAAAATAAATAGCAAAGGATAAAAATGCCGGAATCGACTATCGACAAATTAAACGCCTCATTAACCGAAATCAAAAACTTACTTGACGATTATTCACAGTTCATTCTCGCAGTCGATAACAATAGGTTCATCGGAGAAGAAGACAAAAAAATAAGTTTATTGGAACACGCTTACAAATTGGCGCAGGAAAACGGCGAATTATTACCCCACTTTATCACCCTTGAAAAATTTAAAACAGATATAGAATATTTTACTGCCTTCCGCAGCTTGATAGACTTAAACAGCCAGATACAGGAAAAACTGTGGAACATGACCATTAAATCAGCCGACATAGCCCGCAAGGACGCATTGACGACATAGAGCGCATGACAGGCACGAAATTTGCTTAAATTCAACCAAAATGATCTTTCTTTATGGTTGTTTTGTTGGTTTATTGCGTAAAAATGGAAAATACGGCATACTATAAACATGGAACTTGATTTTGAAATAGACAAAATCACCGAATCAATCGAAAACGCCGAAACTGGCGAAAAGTTTGATACTCTTGTTTTGCCTGTAACAAAAGCCGATTTGGAGGAAGCAACCAAAAAAAACGGCTGGTTTTTCGATTGGAAACTGGAGCTTTTCGAGACTGAACATCAAGTGTATAAACTCGTTACCGAAAAGGAACCGCAAACCATACAAGGATTAGTGTCGCTTGAAAAACTGAGAGATCATGTGTTTATGCACCTGATAGAAAACGCACAGTCTAACAGAGGAAAAGGCAAGAAATATATAGGAGTATGTGGTAATTTGACCGCTTTTGGCTGTAAAATATCAAAAGATTATGGCTTTGACGGTATTATCGCTTTTGAGCCGAAAACCGCCCTTATCCCTCATTATCAAAAAACATTGGGGGCGGTACTGATAAGCGACCGAAGAATGGCTATTTTTGAAGAAGATTCACTGGTATTGTTGAATAAATACTTTCCCGAAACGGAGGCAGAATCATGATGTGGTTAGACACGAAAGAAGAAGTAGACTTTGACTTGTTTATGGAAATCTTGGACAACGACGAACTGCAGGTTGTCAGCAGGAAATTGACAGAAGAAGATAAAAAAGAACTGTCAAGGCAAATCGCTGAATGTAGAGCAATGCGGAAAAAAGCCCTTGCTCCAGAAGCGGTTTTAGTGTAGTACGCTCGCTATTTGAAAAAACGCCTACGCCCTTTTTCCACTATTGTGGCGCACCGCCACGAAAAAGGACGCAGGCTTTCCGCCGTGAAACGCCGTACTTCGCACAGCGTTTAGTATTAAGGGTATTACTTCAAACATATTAAATATAATTTTAAAACATTATTCCCACGCCCCTGTACGTCCATGTACAGGGGCGGTTCGTCTTGGGGGCAAAAAGAATTTGGAATTATATCAGGTATCGACAAAATATATTGTATTTGTTAGAATAAATTATATTGTAAGGCGCAAACGTCGTGTAACAGGTCGGTAAAAGTACGCCGCCTAACGGCGGCTAGGCTACGCAAAACCCAGTTGGGCTTACGCCCTTTGTGGGTTTTGCTCCGCCACATTTTTTTGCGCCCGTAAAAACGCTGTGCGTTTTTCCTTATCGGGCGCAAAAAAACGTCGTTTACCGCCGGAACGTTATGCGACATACCATATTAAATTAATTGGAATATATTAAATAAAGAATGGTTGAAAAAATAAATGAATAAAACTATAATAAAGGATAAATGAAAAAATTGGTTAAATCATTAAAATGGGTATTGATTTCGCTCGGCGGACTAATGGCGAGTATATTAATATCATCATGCCTCTTTATTTCTCTCTTAGATCCATATCTTAATCCTAAAAAATATTATCGGGAAATGAATCAAATCAAGGATGAACTAAACAAAATGGAAAATGTAGAAGTATTAAACATTTGGGGGCATCACGACATCACACTGGAAGAGATTTCCGCAAGACTTAAAATTAAAGATAAAGGGGAAATAGTCTTGCTTGACTTAAATCCAAATGATAATAACTATCCAAATAGAGTTTATATAAGAGAAATAGGAGGCTATTCATTCACTGTATTTCATTGTAATAGCGGAATAGGATCAACTCTAGACATTGGGACTGATGGGGCATTAATACATTTATTCAAAATGGAATTTAATACTGTAAAGGATGTAATAGATAATTACGATTTAATCCTTGAAACTGTCCGTACATTAAAAACTTCATCGGAAGGCAATTATTTTTCTTGGAATAATAGATGGGCAATTGAAGAGTATCTTTTTGTACATAATAAAACAAGTACGGATCAGGACCCGATTTTTGATTTAGCTGGTGTATTTTCTTTAGCAGAATTTGCAAAAAATTTAGAATGGGATAAAAACTGTCCTAATGCCAGGCGTCATAGGAATTGATATAAAATGGTACACGCCCAGTAGCAGTCACTCATTTCACGATATATGGTACCTAATGCGCGATTAAGATGTATGCCTAATAAAATACTTGAGGACCCCCAAGAAAATCTTTAGGCATACATATTGCCCTCACTTTAAAATAAAGTATGCTCCATGTTTAATTTTTTCTCATTGCCCATCTCCCAATAACTTAATCGTCAATATCAACGGCAAATGATCACTCATCCCCAACCCGGTCCTCGCATTATAAGAAACCGGAATCCCGCTGGAATTGGTAAACGGTTCAAAATTAGCGATAATTACCTTTTCATATTCCCAGCCCGTATTATTGAAAAAATGCCCGGAAATCAAAAAATGATCGATGGTTTCCCAGTTGTGTTTGTAAAAATAAGAGCCGTTCTCCAAATCGCTTATCCAGGGGGAAAATAAAGTAATTGACCCCTGCGGAAAATGAACCGGTTCAGGCGGTTTATTCCCGCTGATAATTAAAAAATCTTTTTGCCCCTTAACATTTACATTGGACAATTTAACGCAATACGAGTCGTCAGGTATAAGCGCGCAGATTGAATTTGACGACTGCCTGTAAAACTCATCATAATTTTCATTTAAATCTCCGGCAATAATAAAGCCTGTTTCCGGCTCACTCTCGCTGATTTCCCGAATACGGCGCAGGATTACCCTGACAGAAGATTTGCGGACATTTTCAGTAACGTCATCGCCGCCGAGTTTGGATTTCCAATGGCAGACAAATAAAATAATGTCGCCTTGTTCAGTTTTTACTTTGACCTCAAGAACAGGGCGGGGCGTAGTTTCACCGTCAATGGTAATGGAATGGGTTTTTGTCTCCGTCAGCGGGAAGCGGCTAATTATTCCCAGTCCTATCGCCGCTCCGTAATTATTGGCAAAATGACACCAGGAATACGCATTTGGCAGCGAAAGCGCAAGGTCTTTAATGACTGCAAGGGATTCAATTTCCTGAAACATCAGTATATCCGGCTGGGGATTTAATCTGCCAATCGCGTCAGATATGGTATTTATCCTGCCCTTGTATTTTTCTGATGACCAGCCCGCCGATTGCAGGAATTCATCGTATTCAAAGCCATTATCCGCGCCGTCGAACAAATTATTAATATTCCACGTCATCAGAGTAATGACCCCCGTATCTTTTGTTTCCGTTGTCCCGGGCTCGGTAGCTGAACAGCCAGACAAAATCAAAACAAAAGCCAACAAAAAGTGAAGTGTTTTCATGATAACCTCCAAAAGTTATTTACTATATATGGCGTGAGGTATGCGTTTTGCTTGACCGAAAATGAAAAAAATTTGAATAATTTTTGAGAAATTTTCATTTTCGGTCAAGCACCATGCATCTGTACGCCATATATACATAAATAATTTCAAGGAGTTGTTTATGGAAACAAATAATCAAAATCCTACTCAGTACGAGTGGGGACCCTTCCCTCTCAGGGATGGGGAGCAAATCTTGGACATCCGCTATGACCCGGTGTTCAAAGCCGTATTCACCAAAGACACATCGAATTCAAGAGGTGCGTTGTCGAAGTTGATTTCAGCGCTTATCGGACGCAATGTCGAAGTGGAAGTCATTATTGCCAACGAACCGCCTATTGACGATACGAGACAGCGGTATTTACGTTTCGATGTAGTTTGTAAGACAAAAGAAGGCGAATTTGTCAACGTTGAAATGTCATTTAATCCTAATGCCGGCGAACAGGTTAGGCTTGAGTACTATGTAGCAAGATTATTTGTTGGACAGAGTATCCACGGGGAAGGTAAATCTTATTATGATTTGAAAGAGACATATCAAATTGCCATTTTGGCAAAGTATCAATTTTTTCCGGACGAAGAACTTATACACAACTTTTTATACTATGATCCAAAAACACATGTCTCGCTTGGCGGAAAGACCAGAATAATTACGATTGAACTGGTAAAGACAGAACCCGTAGCTGAAAAGCCCGTTGAAGAGATGACTAACTCAGAACTATGGGCGGTATTTTTTCAATATTTGACAGACGAGGGAAAAAGAGATAAGATAATAGAAATAATCAACCGTGAGGAGGGCATAGCGATGGCGGTAGAAACTTTATCAAATATCACACAAGATGAAATAGAATACGCGCGAATGACTACTCTGATAAAAAGCGAACTTGACTATCGAACAGGAATGTTTGAAGCCAAAAGCGAAGGTCGCAACGAAGCCAACCTCGAAAATGCCCGAAAAATGAAATCCATGGGCTTTTCAACGGAACAGATTCAAGCTGTTACCGGGCTATCTACGGAGACTATCGTACAGTTGTAGGTTAGTTATTAGTGGGTAGTGATTAGTTGTTAACATTGTTACCTGCTCACCGCCCACCCCACAATACCGCTAATGAGCGCTGTCACTGGAATCGCTATTAGCGTAAAAGTCTTCCAATAGTTTCTGTTGCTCTTACGTGTTGGTCAGAGTATCGTTTATCAAGGATTCCAATGTTTGTAAATCGTTGTCTATTGAGGAAAAGTTCTGCGCAAAGGCAACCGGCGAGGAAAGCGAGAATAAGATAAAGCAGATAACGGCGGCGATGAAGCGAGTGGAATAAGGGATTGAGTATTTTTTGCGGATCATTCAACTGTTACTCCTTAAATTGAAAAAGAATTTTTACCACAAACCACACGAACCAACACGAACTTTTACTTCGCAGATTGTCGTATGTACGCCGGATACAGTACCGCCTGTTTCTTGACGACACTACGAAAATTTCGTGCCTTTTGCGTGTCCTGTTTTACCGCCCGCGCTCCTTTCGGATTTCCTCAAGCATTTCCTTTGCTTCTGAATCATACGGGTTAATCCGCAGTACCATCTCAAAGTCCGCGATTGCCCGATCAATCTCGTTCTTCATGCCATACGCAAGGCCCCGAAAATAATAGTCATCCGCATTATTTGGGTCAAGCCGGATCGCTTGGGTAAAGTCTGCAATAGCCCGATCTAAGTCTTTCTTTCCCATGTATGCATTGCCCCGCTCCTGGTAGGCAAGTGCAAAATTTGAGTTAATCCAGATCGCTTGGGTATAGTCAGCGATAGCTCGATCAAAGTCCTTCTTGTTGTTGTACGCACTGCCTCGCTTGCCATAGGCAGGAAGATTATTCGGGTCAAGCCGGATCACTTGGGTATAATCTGCAATAGCACTATCAAAGTCTTTCTTTCCCATGTACGCATCGCCTCGCATGTTATATACCTGAGCATTTGGGTTAAGACGAATCACCTGTGTAAAGTCTGCGATAGCCCGGTTAAGATCGCCTTTGTAATAATATATATATCCACGGTTACCGTATGCGTATTCATTATTGGGATTAAGTTCTATTACTTTTGTATAATCCGCAATGGCCCTGTCATAATCTTCTTTATTTTGATATGCATCGCCACGTCCTTCATAAGCTAGGACATAATTAGGTGACAACTTAATTGCTTGGGTCAAGTCAGCAATAGCGCGATCAAAGTCGCCTTGTTGGTAATATCCCTTGGCCCGATTATAAAAGTCTTCTGCAGTCTTTGGCGCGGCTTGCCCCCATACCGACGAAGGAACAGCCAGTACCATAAAGGCAATCACTTTACACATAAAAAATCTCATCTTCTTTTGCATGATTAGCTCCTTGCCTTATTTACTCAATAAAGCATTAAAAATATCTTCTTCCCATACAGGAACAAGTTACACATATTACCGCCCCCGCTTCCGCTTGGCTTCTTCGAGATCCCGCTTCGCGTCAGCGTCATTTGGGTTGATTCGCAGTACCGCCTCCCAGTCCGCTATTTCCCGGTTTAGGTCGCCCTTTATACGATACGCAAGAGCACGTTTTGTATACGCGCCGGCTAATGCAGAATTAACATCGGCAAGGCGAAAGGTGGTAGCACTTAGGTCCATCTTTAGCATGGCTTCAAAGTCCATGATGGCTTTGTCATAGTCTTCTTTTAATAAATATAAATGTCCGCGATCGTAATAAGCTCCGGCAACGGGATTTAGGCGAATAAAGTGGTTTAAATCCGAAATAGCTTTGTCATATTCTCGTTTAAGAATATAGGCTCGGGAACGGCCGCTGTATGCTCTACCAAAATCAGGATTTAATTTGATGACATGGCTAAAATCATCAATAGCCTTGTCATAATCTTTTAATGCCATATACGCTTCACCGCGATAAACGGAATATCGGGTTAGTAATGGATCGTCTATCCTAGAGTCAAACGACCTGATGATTTGGGTTAATTCCTCAATTTCCTTGGCACGATTGCCAATGGATTGATACATTAGAGCCAGATACTCGCCATAAACAAGAGGCGGTCGAGGCGATAACCTAAATGCTTGGGTCATGTCTGCTATGGCTTTGGCATAATCTCTTTTATTGCCATATATTTCAGCGCGACAAAAATATACGAAATCGCCATTCGTGTCAAGCCGTATAGCTTCATTAAAATCTGTCAGAGCTTTTTCTATATCAGCTTCATTATAACCTGCCGGAGATTTTTCTATATAATAGGTCAGAGCATACATTACGCCTGTCTTGCGCATAAATATAAGACCTCGGTTAAAATACGCTGCGGCCATATTAGGGTCAAGACGTATGGCTTCGTTAAAGCTTGCAAGGGCTTCTTCATACTTGCCCTCCTTAGCAAACGTAATACCCCTGTCAAGGAAAGTTCCGGCTGTCTGCGGCGCTTTATCTTCGCTTACTCCGTATTTAGCAACTTTAACCGTTGTCTTTTGATTGGCAATGGCCGTCATCATGCGCTGTGTCGCCTTGTCGCTGCGCACGTCAAGCCGTGTAACGCTGGCACGGACTGCCGTTTCAACGTTAATCGCGCTGGTACGGTAGCGGTACATTCCGTCAAGGTCGAGCAACTGCCCTGTAATCACCATGTCGGCGGCAAGGAATTTGCCGATGGATTTTGCGCTTTCATCGCTTACGTCTCCTGACATTTGCAGTTTAAGTTCTTTGTACACGTATTCAAGGTTTTGCCTGTCCGCTACTTCTATATTGCGGTCAAAGAGCGCGCCTGTCAGTTCTTCCATGATGTAGTCTGAGAGTTTGTCGTTTGCGGACTCGAATGCCACGATTGCCACGCGGCGGCTTCCTTTGGGCAGGTCGGCGGTTATCTTTTCCGCCGTCTGTTCTATGGCATCCATAAGGGATAGCCCCGCCTTGTTTTTAGTGTTGCCATCTGCACTGCCGCCGGCATTGGCGCTGGCGCAGACGGCGAGCAACAGAACGAATGCCGCCAATGCGCGTTTAATGAGTGTGTGTTTCATGATAAAATTTCCTTTTGTGAGAATATTGTTTGAAAAAGCGATATTTCTTTTTTTGTCTTGCTGTCTATTGTTCTGGGGGGGGGGGGGTATATTGTATTAAGGTAAAATGTTTTTGGAGTAGAGAATTAAGCGGCTTTTTGTCAATAATGGCGATTTTTTGATTCATTGAGAGTATTTTAGCATTTTGTGGGGCAAGTGAAAAGAGGTGGATTTTGGGAAATTTCGAGGGCTTGTTTTTTACTATAATTTAGAGCATACTGTTTTATGGATTTGCAGTTCAAATTTCGCAAGTCAGCCTTTAAGCATATAAAGGAGATTTATGACAGAAATTGAAAAAGAAACCGGAATGACCGATGCCGAATGCGAGTATTGGGATGATTATTTCACTAATAACACATATGAACCCGGACCAAACCTATTAAAACTAGGCTTAAAACCTGGGTTTATCAATAAATCCCTGCAATTAAGCGAATTGGATAAGGATGTTTTTTCGTATTTATGCGTACAGGCGGAGAAATTTCATAAAAGCCCTATACAGGTATTGAATGATCTAGTCCATGAAAAACTTGCCGTAGGCAAATAACCCTCGCATACCCTCGGAAAATCCCCTCTTTCCCCCTTTGTGATCTTTGTACCTTCGTGCTCTTCGTGTGAAAATCTTGGCGATATAATTGAAAAATGGAGAAAATGCCCCTTTTTACCCCTTGACACAATTTCATTTTTTCACTACGCTTAAATTCCCGTTACAAATAAGATTTTTTAAAGGTGATAGAAGGTTATTGATTATGAAGACAGTATTTGCAAAACCCGCGTCGGTGGAACGGAAATGGTATATCATCGACGCAAATGGGAAAGTTCTGGGCAGGGTGGCGGCTAAAGTCGCGTCCATTGTCCGGGGAAAAAACAAGCCGAACTTTGTACCCCATCAGGAAATTGGGGATTTTGTTGTAGTTATCAACGCGGATAAAATCGTTGTAACCGGAAGAAAAGCCGATCAAAAAATGTATTACCGTCACACAGGTTTTCCGGGCGGACTTAAAGCCAATAACTATACGAAGGTAAAAGAACGGCATCCGACAATGCCGCTTGAATTGGCAATTAAAGGAATGTTACCAAAGGGTCCATTAGGCAGAAAAATGGCAAAAAACGCTAAAATTTACGCCGGTATGGAACATCCGCATAGCAGCCAAAAACCGGAGCCGATTGAGGCGTAAAAAGGAAGATATATGATTAAGAATCTTGGAATAGGTACCGGAAGAAGAAAAACATCCGTAGCGCGTGTTTATGTTCGGGACGGAAGCGGAAAAGTCACCATTAACGGCAAGGATTTATCTCAATATTTCTCCCTTGGAGAACATATTCAGATGGTTCGCCAGCCCCTTATGGTAACTGCCAGTGAAAACAAGTACGACGTTTTAATTAACGTTTACGGCGGAGGCAACAACGGGCAGGCGGGCGCGTGCCGTCATGGTCTTGCGCGGGCTTTATGCCAGGTGGATCACACCAATTACGCAAGCCTTCGCGCCAACGGCTACCTTACCCGCGACCCGCGCATGGTTGAGCGCAAGAAATACGGACGCCCCGGCGCCCGCAGACGCTTCCAGTTCTCTAAACGCTGAGATAAACGACGTTTTAATGTCGCTTATCGTGAATGTATCTGCCTTTTTAATGGCAGATACATCTAATTTGGAAGAAAGCGAAAACAACGAAATTACTCCCTATCTGCGCGCAGAAAAAGCCGCTTTGCGCTTAATTGCAAGGGCGGAGCAATGTACAGGCGGACTTACCCGCAAACTGGAAAAACGCGGTTTCGATGCCGCCTGCATCGGCGAAGTAATTTCTAAACTTACAGAATTAAAACTCCTTGACGACAACCGTTTTTCCCGTCTCTGGCTTGAATCCCGTCTTCGCCTTCCCCGCAGCCCCCGCCGCCTGCTAATTTCTCTTTGCGCGCGCGGCATTGACCGCGAAGACGCTCAAACAGCTTTAAAAAACGTGCTGGATGAAGACACAGAACTTGTTTTACTTAAAAAATTTGCGAAAAAATACTCACGAAAAGTAAAAGGAGAGCCGCGATTATTGAAACATTTGCTTAAAAACGAAGGGTTTTCAAGGTCAGCGATTAATCAATTCTTGGGAGAAGAATAAGTTCGCAAGAACTCACATCTATGACATCAAAGAACCTACCACGAACCACACAAACATCACGAACTTTTAATACAAATCATGTCGTTGTTCGTGTTGGTTCGTGATGGTTCGTGGTAAAAAAAATAAACATCTATGCGGTGTGCATGACTTCAAAAATATTTTTTTTATAAAAAAAAATTTAAAAAAAACTTGACAAAAAAATAAAAAAGATCATAATATATTGTAGGGGGGAAAAAATTATGCCAGCAAAAAAAGCAACACCAAAAGCAGCAGCGAAAAAAACCACAACAAAAGCAAAAGCAAAAAAGACAACAAAGAAGTAAGGTAAAATGTTACCGGTCTGTGAATGGCGCTGCCGACACAGACCGGTACGTTTTATACATCATTTCTTCTTATTTTGCTGCGATCCTGTCTTCCTTAATCCAAAAAATACCTTAAAATTTATTTTTACTGCCTAAAATCAGTCTTGCTATATATCTGGTCAGGAAAAATATCAATAAAAGCGTCAAAATCGGAATGATAATGAATATAAATAGGAAAATAATGTAGTAATTGACCACATTTTCCATTATTGTTTCGCTTAAAGTTTCAACTCTGTCAATATATTTGATAATTGAGTTTCCCGTTCTTCTGGTATGTACAATGTCATTTTCCATGGCGTTTGCCGCTTTTCCGTTTTCTTCTATAGTCGCAACAAGAGTATTGATATTTTTCGCCAGTACTTTATTGCCCAAAAGCGACGATGTATCTATGGAAAACGGTATGGCAAACGGAATTATCAGTGTTATTAAAACGGACGCGATAACTATCCTGTATATTTTAGTTCTGTCCTTGTATGTCCATAGAATAACAATAGTTACCAACGCGCAAATTGGAATTATCAATATAAAAACTAAAAAAGCGGAAAGAGACAGCAGCATTTTTTGAAAAACTATAACGGAATACGCCCCCAGGAACATTCCAGAGATTTTATTAAAAACACTGTCAATCGGAGCAAGAAATTCAAGAGGATTTACAGACGCTTCTACAAAATAATTGCCTTTAACCTGAGCGGATTGCAAAACATTAATAACGCCGTTAATCGCCTTCACAGTCGCCCAAATATCAAGAATCTGATGAGATCTCTCGTTCAGTGATTTTTGTACGCCTTTATCAGAGCCGGTTTCGGGAATAAAAAATGAGGCTATCTGCTCCCTGGAATGGGATAAAATATCAATTACAGTTTTATCTTTATTTTCACTATTTTCATTATTATCTTTACTATCCTTATTATCTTTATTATCCTTAACTTCCTGGGTTTTTTCGTTATTTACCGACTGGCATGACATAAAGCCAAAGAAAAGCGAGCCGGATCCGATTAATATAAATAAAATGGAAAAAATTATGTAATTTAGTTTCATATCTAATAATTATAGTATAAAAACGCATATTTAGCCATGTCAATAATGCCGATTATAGGATAGATATGATTATCGGGCTTACCGGAACATACTGTACGGGAAAAAACCATATTGCCGCCATGCTTGAAGCGCGGGGACTTCCTGTTCTGGATGTTGATAAACTGGGCTATCAGGTACTGGAAAACGAAAAAAACGCGATTTTTGCCCAATTTGGCTTAGACTTAAAAAAAGCTGATGGCTCTTTAGACAGACGGCTTTTAGGGCGGCGCGTCTTTGGACAGCCTGAAAAACTAGCCGCGCTTGAAAATATCGTTCACCCTGCGGTAAACAGGCTCACGGACGAATGGATTAGCGTACAAAACAACCGCTGTGTAATAAACGCCGCCCTGCTCCATCGTTCCTCGGCTTTTCATAAACTTGACCTTTTAATACTGGTTACGGCCCCATTATTAACACGGCTATTTAGGGCAAGGAGAAGAGACAGGCTTCCCTGGGGAGAGATATTAAAGCGTATAGCCAGTCAAAAGGATTTTAAGACTCAATATTTATCAAAAAACGCCGAAATTTATAAAGTGGAGAACTCGGGATTTTCCGGTTCCCGGAGACTTGAACGCCGGATTGACAAACTTATAGAGAGGATTAAATAACTATGGATAAAGAAAAGAAAAAATTACTGTTAGTTGCCGTATCTGTCGGAGTTTTTTTACTGGTAACAATCACTGTCGCCATTATTGTTTTAACGCCAAAAACACAGGAAACTCAAATTTCCACCTCTGTTCCCTATCCAAACGGAAGAGCGCAGGCAATCCAACAGGACGATATTTCTTCTCAGACTACGCCCTCTCAACCTGCAATTATCAGTCCCGATGTTGACAAAAAAGACGGCGACGGCCCGACAATAATCTCAATACCTAACCCATCCACAGCAGCCGTTCCCGATATTGCGCAAATCAGCGAAACGCCAAAAAACAATGAACGTCCCGCAACTGTAACAGTTAAACCGGCGGAGCCTGCCCCGGCGACAAAACCTGCAACAAAACCCACCGTTCAAACCACTGAACCAAAAAACACAACCACAACCAAACCATCAACAGTTACGAAACCTACTACGCCGATCAAAACAATAAATGACTTTTGGGTACAGACAGGCGCCTTTTCCGCACAAATAAGAGCCGAAGACGCAAGAGACGTACTCGCCACCAAAGGCATTACCTCAATTGTAGAAAACCGTGAAATTAACGGAAAAATCTGGTACCGGGTACGCTTAGGCCCCTACACATCTGAAAGGGAAGCCAACCACTGGCTGGAAATCGTCAAATTAATTGAAGGCTTTAGTGACAGTCAGATACGTCAGACAGTCAGGACTAATTAGAACAAATAACAAATAACAGATAATAAATAACAAAAAAAGAATGAAATAATTTTATCTTTACTTTGTTACCTGTTATTTGTTATTAATTATTTGCCTCTTGATTCCCCCAATAATTTTTGCTATTATTTATCATACTGGACAAGCGCCCTTATTTTATGTTTAAATATGTCAGACATCTTTGGAGCGGTGTCCGAGTGGTTGAAGGAGGCGGTCTTGAAAACCGTTGTGCCGCAAGGTACCGGGGGTTCGAATCCCCCCTGCTCCGTCCCGGTAAAAAAAATACCGGAAAAATCCGTATTAAGGATTTATTAATATTACCGGATCATTGGGGGATTCGAACCGTAGCGTTGCTGTAATACAACCCAAGGCGCAAGCCTTGCTAGAAAAATTCCGGCGCAGGATGCGCCGGGCAACGCGCAGGCGGGGGTGAAAGGAGCTGACAGGATGTCAGCGACTGTAACCCCGAATCCCCCCTGCTCATGAAACTGTATAAATCTTCATTACGGAAGTGCATCGGGTTATTAAAAAATTAACAGCCATGAAAAAGGCTGTACTCTTTGGAGCGGTGCGAGAGTGGCCGAATCGGGCTCCCTGCTAAGGAGTTGTGCCCCGAAAGGGTACCGGGGGTTCGAATCCCCCCTGCTCCGTCCCAGTCTTAAAAACACTGGACAAAATCCTTTAAGGGATTAATTTAGTTATTACAGAACCATTGGGGGATTCGAACCGGAGCGTTGCTGTAATAAACCCAAGGCGCAAGCCTTGCTTGAAAAATTCCGGAGGTGTCCAAAAAGAAGAAGTTCTACCACGAACCAATACGAACAACGACAAGATATGTACAATAAGTTCGTGAGTGTTCGTGTGGTTCGTGGTAGAATTCAAACTTATTGGATAACCCCTGTCAATTAGAGGCTGTAGCTCAGCTGGATAGAGTATCAGATTGCGGATCTGATGGTCGCACGTTCAAATCGTGTCAGCCTCAAAATGAATAAAGAAGAATTGGCTGTTGAAATACACAAGAAAGCGCATTTAACCGGCGATTTTTTGTTACGCTCAGGGCAAAGGTCAAATGAATATTTTGATAAATATTTGTTTGAATCAGACCCTCAACTATTAATGGCAATAATTAAAGAAATGAAATTGCTCATTCCCAAAGATACGGAACTGCTTGCCGGACTGGAAATGGGCGGGATACCTTTAGTTACTGCCCTTTCAATTGAGACAGGCACTGTTTGCGCATTTGTGCGTAAAAAAGCAAAAGAATACGGAACTTGTAAAATAGCGGAAGGCGGCGAAGTTTCCGGCAAAAAAATCTGCGTAATAGAAGACGTGGTAACGACAGGCGGACAGATAATAAAAAGCGTTCAGGAATTAAGGGACAGAGGCGGCGTAGTTGAAAATGTCTTATGCGTTATTCAAAGAAATTCCGACGCGTCAGAAATATTGGCAAAAGAGGGATTGTCTCTTAAGCCTGTTCTAACTATGGAATATATAAACGAAGCGGCGAGAAAAGCAAAATAATTCTACATGTGAAAATCGCTAAACAATAAATAAAGAATTAAATAAATAATTGAAAAAGTTAATGCTACACTTACTAATATTTCATTATCGAATTATTATATCATATTTAAAAAAAATGCTATAATAACGAATGCTCCTACAAGACATTAAAATAATTCTATGCAGAGCGTCAGATGCCGGTAATATAGGAGCGGTCTGCCGCGCCATGAAAAACATGGATCTTACGGAATTAAGGCTCGTCGTTGATAACACAGACACAGGAGAGGCTCAGCCTCAGTATATGGAGAAAATCCGTATCAGGGCGGTTCATGCCAAAGACATTTTAGAAAAAGCAAAAATTTTTAATAACTTAAAAGAAGCAATTAAAGATTGTTCGATAGTGATAGGAACCACCCGCCGCCGCGGGCAACATCGAAAAAATGTCTCCATGACACCTCACACTCTGGCAACATGGCTTGCGGAGCGTCCCGGTCCCGCGGCTGTTGTTTTTGGCAATGAGCGTACCGGACTTGAAGACTCAGAGTTGGAACTTTGCAATATTGCCTCTCATATACCTGTCTCTGACATACAGCCTTCCCTCAATTTATCTCACGCGGTGCAGATTTACGCCTACGAATTTTTTTTAGCTCTCAAGCCGCAGCTTCTGGTCAAGGGAGAGTGGACGGCCATGAACCAGGGCGAAGTCTGTACCCTTGTTGAAAAAATTACGGATACTCTCGCGAGTCTTGGCTTTTACAGGCATCCAAACCGCGAGGAACAGACCCGTTTTTTACGCGACATAATCTGTCGCGCCGGAACTATGGAAAGTGAAGGTGAATATTTAAAAGACATTTTTTTAAAAGCGGCTAAATTGGGTAAAATGCAAAATAATGAGTAAATTTCCCGCTTTTATGGTTTAATTATAGAAGGAAAAGATTATGAATTTATTTGAAATTATTTTAATTGCCATAGGACTGTCAATGGACGCGTTTGCGGTGTCAATCACATTAGGTTTATCCGTAGAAAAACTAAGGGCAAGGGAAATAATTACGCCTGGCGTCTTTTTTGGTTTTTTTCAGGCGCTTATGCCAATAATAGGATATTTCGCCGGAACTTATTTCGCCGCAAAAATACAACAGTTCGAACATTGGGTCGCCTTTATTTTGCTCGGCTTTATAGGCGGAAACATGATACGGGAAAGCCTGTCAAAAAAAGAAGAAGAATCAAATGAAGATTCTTTTCAATTCATAAAACTGCTGGTTTTGGCAATAGCCACAAGCATTGACGCGCTGGCAGTAGGGGTAACATTCGCGTTTTTTAAAATTAATATTTTTATAGCGGCAATAATAATCGGCTCGATAACTTTTATTATATCAATGGCAGGCGTAAAGATAGGAAATATTTTTGGAGCAAAATACAAATCAAAAGCGGAATTTGTCGGCGGCGCTATTCTTGTATTATTAGGGATAAAGATTGTAATTGAGCATTTGTTTTTTCAAGGTAATTGAATAAGACAGCAAGCCAGGTCGATAAAAACATTAACTATAAAAAATAATTATTATCCTGTTTTTATTAACTTTGTTTACAATGTTCTCCTGCAAACAGGAAGAACCAAATATTCACATCGTTGGTTTTAACGATAAGGACGCGGTTTATTTGCTGAATGGAGAATTATCAGTATTGCCAAAATCAGGAGTGCCCGCATTGGCGTCTGCAATTGTGGTGGTAAGGTAGAAGGAAAAATAACAAATAACAAATAATAAATAGAAAATATTTTTAGAGCTTTACTTTTTACATCAATTATTACTCTGGAAAATAACGATAACTTTTTTTAATAGTTCATTTAGAAAGTCATTGCTGACTGTTTCAATATATTTCCTTGCATCGGGACATTGTTTACCATTTTTCATTTCCGACCGGTTCAATTGGGTTCGTAAGTTCTGTCTTGAAAGATTCTCCTGAATAGTCTTTGAAAAGATATTCGATGGTTCCTTCTCTTGGAGTCTCTGGTTTGGGAACGGTTGCGTTTGTTTTTAACATTGAATATTTCACTAAAAATAAGTATGTACAAAAGGTTAATACATGGCAAGACTTTATTTTAAAAAATATGATATACTATCAGAATGGGAGGAAACAGCATGAATTCACAGGATATTCTTAATAATACGGCCTATGCCGATATATTGTTTACAGAAACAGAAAAAACAGCAATAAATAATGCTATTGTAATAAAAAAATCTCGCGGCATAGATGTTCCATATATTCAATGCCAAATCCGCAAGAAGGAAATAAAAGCAACTCCCGAAGAGTTAATCCGCCAGTTATTTGTGTATAGATTACTTACTACTTATCAATATCCCGCTTCTCGTATGGAGTTAGAACATGGAGTATCGTTTGGGCGTGAAGTCAAACGAGCAGACATTGTTATTTTTGATAAAGATAAACCTAATGTTCCTTATATCATTGTTGAACTGAAAAAACCTAAGCTCAAAGACGGTAAAGAGCAGTTAAAATCTTATTGTAATGCGACTGGAGCGCCTATTGGAATTTGGACAAACGGCGAATCCATTTCATATTATAATCGCAAAGACCCTAATTATTTCGAAGATTTACCTGGAATACCACTGAACAATCAAAACCTTGCGGATATTTTACAAGAACGCTGGACAATAGACGATTTAATTAAAAAAGACAAACTTC
>Ga0268262_10001023_pt1 | contig 35713 bp, 44 predicted proteins | sample TergutNc150P3_FD_190354 | JGI IMG/M metagenome (GOLD analysis project Ga0268262, IMG submission 190354) | Nasutitermes corniger P3 segment gut microbial community from laboratory colony in Florida, USA - Nc150 P3 (SPAdes) (version 2) | ecosystem: Host-associated > Arthropoda: Insects >...
TAGGAAAATCATCAGATATATCCACGCTTCTCAAAGCTATGGAAGCAAAATGCAAAACATTGAAAGATAAAAGTCATAAACCTGTTTTTCCTGAGACATTTCATATAACAATATTAGAAGATACCGACGAGCACGAATGGTTTTATTTTGACCCAGATGCGAGAAAATTCGTATTTTTTGTGCCAGCACATCTTAAACTCAGCGAAGGCAAATCCCTTGCGAAAGAAAGCGAACTGCGCGCGATTAAATACCGCGGATTTGGTCTCTTATATAGTGCAGTGTTATCTTTGGAAATAGAATACAATAGCATAAATGATACTTTAACAAAAGATGCAAATGAATGTCATAATTTTTTGCACGACCATTTAAACTCAAAAAGAGGAAAAGAGTTTGAATCTTTTAATCACAGAGCAAACATAATCACAATGCTCGTACCTCATATACTGAGTAACGTGTAGATATTTTCTACATTATATCTCAAAAATATGACGAAAAACATTCAAATGTTTGAAGGACGACAAGTCCGTGCCTTATGGGACGAAAAAAACGAGAAATGGTTGTTTTCGGTTGTTGATATTGTTGCTGTATTAACTGACCAACCTACTCAACGAGGTGCAACCTTATATTGGGGCAAATTGAAACAAAGGTTAAAAGAAGAAGGTTCTGAGTTGTTGACAAATTGTCAACAACTGAAATTGGAAGCAGCAGATGGCAAGAAATACCTGACAGATGTAGCTGATACCGAACGGGTTTTACGGCTTGTCCAATCTATTCCCAGCAAAAAGGCCGAACCATTCAAGATGTGGCTTGCAAAAGTAGGAAGAGAACGTATAGACGAAACAATAGACCCTGAACAGTCTATAGAACGTGCCATTCAAAACTACAGAAAATTGGGTTATTCGGAAAATTGGATAAACCAAAGGATAAAATCCATAGAGGTTCGTAAAGCCTTGACTGACGAATGGGACAAAAGTGGTGTGAAGCAAGGGGAAGAATACGCAATGCTTACCGATTTGATGAGCAAGACTTGGAGTGGTATGACTACCAAACAGTATAAAAACTATAAAGGACTAAAAAAAGAAAATCTGCGAGATAATATGACTAATACGGAATTAGTTTTAAATATGCTTGCCGAAGTCGCCGCTACGGACATATCAATAGTTAAGCAACCCAAAGGGCTAGAGGAAAGTTCTGATGTTGCCAAAAGAGGTGCAATGGCAGCAAAAGTAGCTCGTCTGCAGATTGAGAAAGACACGGGCAAAAATGTTGTTAGTAAATTGAATGCAAAAAACATAAAAGAATTGAAATCGTAAGTTCAAACAGGATAGTTCAATAGCCTCCTTGAAAACATAGTATTTTATATTTGCTTTCATCTTATCGTAAGCCCTTCCAAGCGCGTCAAAGAACCTAGTGCTAAATTTGGCTGGACTGCTCACGTGCCTGCTGCCGTAGGTTTCTTTGCCTATGTAAATTCCATTTTGCCTCACTTAGTACATTCCCCAATTATTGCAATGGGTCTATTGATTTTGATGCTTTTTTTCTCGCTGTAATTTGTATCATTTGCATTGCTTGGACATTCCGCCTCTACAACTATCTCTACTGTAAAAGTTTTTCCTATTGATTTTTTTAAGATTGGCAAAAAAATATCCTTATACTCTCTGCCTCTTTCTACGGGAATAGGGTTTTTCCCGTCTTCACATTCTCTTTCAGGTACTTCTTCAGATACATTTTTTTCCCCACACTTTCTTCCAGACGCAAACGATGTTTCATCCGACATATAACAATAAAATTCTGAGGGAACGCTTACAAATATGCTGTCATATTTTTTTTCATAGTTATAAAGAGTAAAACTGCCGTAAGATATTTGTAACACTAAATTTTCATCCAAACGAACTTCCGCATAAGTGCCCATTGAACCCCATTTGCAATATTTATATTCATCGGACAAATAAACCACATTTTCTTTTTTAAAATGGTATTCTTCTTTCAATTCTTTTAATCTTAAAAAAGGTGAGGATTTTTCTTTTTTGAAACAATATTCATTAGCTTTACTCTCTGCGATGTCGCTTGACAATGCGAGAGCATAGAGAACGGCAATAGACATTATAAATTGTTTCATTTCAATATACTCCTATAACGTTCCCAGCAGTATTTTTCAAGGCCATCTTTCACATTTTTTCGCATTTCATTCAATTTTTCATCCAAATTTATTCTTTCGTGTGACACATTATTTTTATCCATATCATCCCATTCGTTTTGTTTTTTTATTAGATTTCTGAGTTTCTCTTCAAATCTCCATTTTGCTTTTTCCTCAATCTTCTGGCACCATTTGCTTCTGTCTTTTTCGCAGAAATTTACCCTTAAGGAAGAATCTACAAAAGAAACATTCCCTAATATAGATTCATATATTTTCTTGTGCCTGTTTTCATGAGCCATCAATAAAGGGTCATCTTTATGCTCAATTTTTTCCACTGTTGTTTTCAGAGACATATTCATGTATAATCTGACCATTCTGGTTTCCGGAGGGTTGCACATACAACGGGCTTCTTTTACATCCCACTTTATTCCATAAGAGTGCCATGCAGCCACATATCCATCTAAGCCTGTTTTTTGCAAGAACGAAACCGAACCGGAGAATTTTGAATCCTGCTTTCTCAAATAATTTTGCGGTTTCATATACAGTCTCATATCCCTTACAGCCGTCTTATCTTTCGCTAAAATCGATGGAATCTTGGAAAATACCACCTTGTTGGCATCGCCTAGATATTGCCCACTTGTATTATAAGCATCATTCCCATAAACGTAAACCGTTTGATTGCCTATAAGGTAAGGTCCACTTGACATAATATCTGTTTGGCATTCCACAGATTCATCACCGCCTATGTACCAGTAGTTTGAACTTGAACTCTCTAATTTGCTACTAGAGCTGGAAGCTATCTTGGAGGAAGAGGAAGAAGGCTCCGGCTCGGAACTTGATGAGCTGGATGAAGGTTTTTCGTCAGATGAAGACGAGGGATTATCACTAGAGGAAGACGAGGGCTCATCGCTGGAAGATGATGGATCTCTGCTGGAAGAAGACGAGGGCTCTTCGTTAGACGAACTACTATCACCTTCACCACCGGAAGAAGAACTGCTGGGGCAAGAAGGATGCTCAGGGTTTGTTATGCAGTTATGAGGGCAACCCTCGGCATCGGGATTATCCGGGCATACGCAATTTTCTAAATCATCGGGGTGAATGGCGCAGTAGTCAACATTGCAAAGATTGTCACCAGTGCCAGCAAGACCAGCACAACCGCCATAACGGAATGGATTAGCGTCTGAATAAGTAACACCAATACTTCCAGCGGAAGGAATAGTACAAGAACTGGAAAAATCCGTACTAGGCTCACTACCAACTTGACAGCATTCATTAGTCCTGTATTCTAAAATTTCATTATTCCATTTCTCAGTATAGCAATCATTGCAAGTAGCATTAACGCAATAGCCAATGCCAGCGTTATACGCAATATCGCCACCAAACCTGCCGCCGACACCCTCGCACTTAGCACGCTCTCTATTCATAATAGGCTGTGCAAGAGCGGCTGTAGCAGCACAAAAACCAGCAGAAGCACAAGATTCAGATGTGTTGCAGACAAGATAATCATTCAAGCAAGCCGTAACATTGCAATTCATAAAATCACAGTTGGGACGGACAATAGCTTCACCATTTTCACCATACGCAGAAAGAGCACACGCATCGCTAAAACCAACCAATTCACTGCAATTAACATCAAGAACGCCAAGTTTAGTAGCATAACTATAGCCAGACGAAACAGACGGAAGAGGATCAATAGCAACAGAGCAAATATTTGAAGCGTAATCAGTAGCAGGATAGTAACGAATCAGATTTCCAACAGAAGAAGGCTCAAATTTAAAAAGACCCCCAAGGGAATGACTTTGAAAACCAGTAGGGTTAGAACAAGTACCGCAACGAGTAGAAGCATTCGCAAACGAAAAAAGAGAAAGCAAAAGACATAAAAAAATTATTTGACAACAACGAGGAAAAAATGTATATTTATTCTTTTGGCTGTTATAGCCAATTATCTTGCATACATATTTTCTCATAAACACCTCTTAATACATAAAAGCTAGATAATTCCAAAAAATTTTCAAGAGCTATTTTTCTACATTATATCCGAGTATGCAGAAATCCACAATTAAAACCGCTTACACCAAAAGCTTTGGACATTCCAGAGACGAGCTTGGCGATGAAAATCCTTGGGCGGGAAAGAAAAAAGAAAAAGATGAGAAAAAAGCCGCTCACTGGCAACCTGCGCCGGCAAAACGCGAAGAAAAAGAACTGCCCTGGCTAAAGGCCATACATTCTTTGGCTACCGAAAAAGGCAGGGAAAAAGAGGGCTTGTTTTTGGCAGAGGGTGCGAGGGTTGTTGTTGAAATTGCAGAGCATCACAAAGATCTGGTGCAAGGGGTTTATGTTGACGAAACTTTTGACGATGAAGAACTGAGGAAAAAAATAAAAGATACCGGACTTCGCATTCACTCACTAACTCCATCTCAAATGAAACAAGCGAGCTCTGTAGTTAGCGGGCAGGGAATTTTTGCCGTGTGCCGGCTTGCAAACGAAAAACCGAACTACGACACCGCCCACACAATAACCCTCGTTGACGCCGTTCAAGACCCTGGCAACCTGGGTTCGCTTTTTCGCAATGCCGTTGGCTTTGGCATAGATGGAATTATTTTAGGCAGAGGCACGGTTGATCCTTTTAACCCAAAAGTAGTGAGAGGTTCTTCTGGTTGTTTTTTGAGAACGCCTTTTGAAACAGGCATAGATTTGCAAGAGAGATTTTCTCTTTTAAGGCAAAAAGGATTTTGCATAGTCGCAAGCTCTCCGCACGCAAAAAAAAGCATAACAAAATTAAGCCACCGCCAAGCAAAAAAAATAGCACTCCTGATTGGCAACGAAGGTTCCGGCACAAATAGGCAGGTTAGCGAACTAGCAGACGAATGGGTAAAAATAGATATGGAAAATTCTTTGGAATCTTTGAACGTAGCGGTAGCACACGGAATTTTGAGCTATCAAATTGCGCAAATGAGGGAGTGATATGAATTCTGTTTTGAATTCCGTTTTTTTAGAAGAATTCCGCAAAAGCCCTTTTTTAGGCATAGCCCGCGGACTTCCTCCCAAGCAGGTGTCTAACTGCATTGAAGCCTGCTTAAAAGCAAATCTCAAATTCATAGAGGTTCCGCTAAACACAGAAAATGCCGCACTCGCGCTCAAAAATTTGTGCAAAGAAGGCAAAAAAAGGGGGTTGGTTGTTGGCGCAGGAACGGTGATAACCGAGCGGAATTTGCAAATTGCTATTGACTGCGAAGCTAAATTCATAGTTAGCCCGGGCGCAAATCCAGCCCTTGTTCAAAAATGCGCAGAAAAAAACATTCCCTGTATTCCGGGCGCCCTAACCCCAACAGAAATTATGCAGGCATTTATGCTAGGTGCAACAGCAATAAAGGTTTTTCCAGTATCTTCTTTGGGTGGTGAAAAATACGTAAAGGAGTTGCGCGGTCCATTTAAAGAAATTCCTTTGCTCGCCTGCGGCGGAGTAAAAGAAGATAATATCAGAGATTATTTTGAAGCAGGCTGCGATTTTGTCTCTTTTGGCGCAAGCGTATTCACCGTCTCCGAAATGGAAAGCGGAAATTGGCAAGAAATTGAAAAAAAGCTATCTAGGCTATTGAATTTAGCTGCTCCTCTGTTTCAACAGAATAAACCTTGACGTTAGCGTTTATAACGCCCAACAAGCCTGCCAAAACTTTGCCAGCCCCAACTTCAATTCCCCTTTCAACACCGAGAGAAACCGCAGTTTCCATGCTCTGCTGCCAACGAACCGGAGAAATAAGCTGCTTTGCCAAAAGCTCTTTGAACTCCGCGCCTTTGCTAACGGGCTGAGAAGTAACATTCGCTATCACAGGAACTTTGGAATCGTTGAATGCTGTTTTTTCTATTGCCTCTTTTAAACCCGTTAAAGCATATTCCATTAAAGGGCTGTGGAACGCACCGGAAACAGGAAGCGGAACCACCCTTTTTGCACCCTTTGCCTTTGCGATTTCAGAGGCTTTTGCAACGCCTTCTTTTGAACCGCTTATAACTATTTGCCCGGGTGAATTGAAATTTGCCGCAACCACAACGCCCGCATCCTGAGCTTCTGCAAGAGCAGCATTCAAATCTGCCTCGGATAATTTGAGCACGGCCGCCATTGCGCCCGGCTTTAGCTCGCCAGCTTTTGCCATAAGCTCGCCGCGAACACGCACCAAACGAAGCCCGTCTTCAAAGGAAAAACCGCCCGCTGCATAAATCGCGGAATATTCGCCAAGCGAATGTCCAGCCGCATAATCAAAAGAGATGTTTTTGCTCTTTAAAAGTTCCATTGCCATGCAAGAGCAAACATAAAGAGCTGGTTGGGTGTTATCCGTGCTTTTGAGAAGTTCCTCTGGACCTTCTTGCATTATTTTTGAAAGCTCAAAGCCCAAAACCTCGTCTGCTTTTTTCAGCAAAGTTTTGGCTGGTTCAAAAGTCTCGGACAAAGTTTTGCCCATTCCAACATACTGGGAGCCTTGCCCCGGAAATAAAAGAATTGTTTTTGACATAGTAAAATAATATAGTAAACTATTTATTAAACAGATAAGTCAATAAAGCGAGCAAGGTGGAGTTTTCTCTTTTTGTTCCAACAGTTATGCGAATATGCTCTGGCATTCCAAAACTGCTCAACTGCCTAACTATAACGCCTTTGCTCTCTAGCCAAGCCACAAGCTCTGCTGCTCGCGGGTCAATTCTTGTGCAAATAAAATTCGCAGCCGAGGGCAAAACCTCAAAACCAAAACTCTGCAAACGCTGCGTTAAATGCTCACGCCCTTCTGCATTCATTTTCAAAGATTTTTCAATAAAATCTCTGTCTTCAAGTGCTGCCGCTGCTGCTATTTGAGCGGGGTAGCTTGAATTAAAAGGCAGCTTTATTTTTTTAAGCGTGCTTATAATATTTGCAGATGCTATTCCATAACCTATCCTAAGCCCCGCAAGCCCGTAGAGTTTGCTGAACGTGCGTGTGCATAAAAGATTGGGGAATTGCTTTATCCACCTGTTCAAAGGCGGCTCGCTTTCGCCAGCATATTCCGCATAAGCCATATCCAGCACAACGAGGCAGTTTTTGGAAACTTTTTGCAAAAATTTATAGATAACTTTATTGGAATAAAAAGTTCCAGTTGGATTATTCGGGTTGCAAATAAACACAATTTTTGCTTTTGGGAATTTGAGCAGGCTGTTCAGCGGGTAGCAAAAATTTTCAAGCGCAAGCCCCTTGTATTTTGCCCCTGTTTGCAGAGTTGCCGAGGCATAAACGGAAAACGTGGATTTTGCCCCAACTGCATAATCGCTTTTGTTCAAATAAGCTCTTGCCGCCAAATCCAGAATCTCGTCTGAGCCATTGCCCACAATTAAATTTTCCGATTTAACTTTCCATTTCAAAGCGAGTTTTTTCACAAGCTCCGGCGCAGAACCCCTTGGATATAGGTGCAGCTTTTGAGCGCATTCCTTATATGCTGCCATTGCCATTGGGCTTGGTCCAAGCGGGTTTTCGTTGGAGGCAAGTTTAATAACGCGGGAAAGTTTGTGTTTCTCCTTGATTTCGTCAATGGACTTGCCAGGGACATAATCCGAAATGTTTTGAATTTCTTTTCTGGGTTGCGGCATTAGGGGTAATTTAGAAAATTGCTATATTTACCTGAATATGAAAGTCACCAACCACCAACACAACACTACCAAACCGTTTTTCATTTTGCTATTTCTCGCCATTGCCACCTATGGGCAGATGCAAGAGAGAGTTGCTATAATCCAAACACTGGATAACAACGATTCCATAGGCTTTTCAGAGTTGTCCCACCTTACAGATATACTTCGCGAAACGGCGGTCAATGTTCTGCCAAAATCACGCTACGGCGTGATGACCACTGAGAGCATAATTGCTTTTCTTGGTTCACAAGAAAATGCTAGAAAGGTGTGCAATGAATCCAGCTGCCTTGCGGAGATTGGAAGGAAGGTAAGTGCAGACTATGTGGCACAAGCACGCATAGGGCGTTTTGAAGGGGATTTGACCATCAAGACGGAACTATACAGCAGCAAAAGCGGAACTTTGATAGGCTCATTTACTGGTTATTCCAAATCTTTGCAAGGCTTGCGCGGCATAATAGACGAGAAAGCACCGATTTTGTTCAAGAGTATGATAGACGAAGCGAAAACTCCAAAGGATGAGCCAAACCCAGAAGTTGAAAAGCCGGAAGTTCCAGAGTTGGTAGTTGAGATGCCTGAGCAACCAGAAAAGAAGCTGGAAATTTCTGAGTTTGCAAAGAAGCTAGAACCTTGGAAACCGGAGCCAGAGAAGCCAAATGTTGAAAAGCCTATCAAAACCAGCTTTTGGGTTGCCATTGGTTTGGATTTGGTGGGAACGGTGGTTATTTTTGGTGGGGGCATGAAAAATCAAGAAATGAGGGAAGCTCTCGATAGATACAACGAAAGAGGGGAATCTCCCGAATATTACAAAAATGCTTGGAAAGATGTTGAAAATAACCGTAGTAGTAGGAATATGCTTTATATTGTTGGCGGTGTGCTTTTGGCTTCTGGGATAGGAATGCATATATGGTTTTAAGATTTTTTCTATTCGCAGGTGCGTTTCTTTTTCTGTCTTGCAACACGGCAGAACGCAATAACCCAGACGATCCAGAAAGTTCTAATTATGTTGGAAATAGGCTTTCAAGTTCCTCGCCTGTTAAGCATAGCTCAAGTTCTGAGGAGGCACCTTTGTCAAGCACAACGTTAAGCAGTTCATCTCTTGCTCAAAGTTCAAGCTCAAAGCCGAGTAGTAGCAGTGTTAGCAGCAGCAGTTTGGAGATTACACTTACTTGTTCAAATCTTCCATCTAGTGTTGAGAAAGGAGGTACCATTGCTACACCAACTTTAGCATGTAGCAACGGCGACACTCCAAGTGATGAAACATGGACTGGCCGTCCGGTGGGTGGTTGGGTAGTGAGTGCAAACACTCAATCCAAATCCTATACCATAAGCGTTAGTGCATATTGCGGTTCAGTTAGGCAAACAGGTGTGAGATGCGGCACGGTAGAGGTTGTAGCACCACCGCCGAGCAGTTCGTCTCTTGCTCAAAGTTCTAGCTCTGCGGTAGTGCCTTTATCAAGCTCAATGCCAAGCAGTAGTTCCAGCGAAGCGTTACCAGAACCAGCTTGGAGCGAATGCAATATACCGCAATACGTTGGAAGAAACGAACCTATAGACAATTTAAAATTCATTTCAATAGGAAATAACAATGGTCGTTGCGGAGCTATTACATATAAACTGAACGGTACAGGTTCAAATGTAACAACTCTTAATTATACTAGTAATCAAATTGGAACAAATCAAACCTTGAATATAACAGCATCTACTGCGTGTAGTGGCACTACTCTTACAAAATCTTGTAGCAAACAGGTAACTGTGGCAGATTATGCAAAATTTACCGAAGCTGGTGCTGATGTTATTCTTAAACCTGGAAAAACAGTTGTTGAAGTAGGGGGAGTGCTTCTTAGTAAGAATATGTTGTTTGGATGTCAGGCTCGTGATGCTTCTGATAGTCCTAACCCATTTGAAGGGAAAACAAGTTTTATTCTTGACGGAAAAACCGTATCAACAACTGATAACCAGTGGTGGGCAGGAACTGCAATAACTAGTAATAGAATGTTATTTGAATCCAACAATGCAAATGTAGGAAGTTACAGATGTCAAATAGATTAATTTGGTTACGCTCAACCAACGCTCATTGAGCAAAGCCGAAATGAGCGGGCATCAGGGTTCTGACAAAAAGATTTGCTTTACCCCAAAAATATTTTCCCAAATGGGGTAGCACAGAACCGCAGCTTGCAAAACTAGCCATTTCCTATACCAGCAATCAACTTTTGCAAATCCTCATCAAATGTAGCAATCTCTCTATTTTCAACCTCATAATAACCAGCTAAAACACAATCCACAAAATCAAGGTTCGTTGATGAATAATAATTTAATCCGCTCAATACAGCAGCTTTATGTGGAATTCTACATTCTGTATTTTCAAAAAAATAAAGTAATTTCGAGTGTATAACTTCCCTACTTATTCCATAAACGCCTTTCAAAACATACACAACCTCGCCAAGAACTTCTATCGGCATTTCTATATAATTACTATCTATTATATCTTTAACCCTCTGTGCCTGTTCTTTATCGTCATTAAGAATATAACGCAATGCAATATTCGCGTCAATTAACAGCATATTTTTTTACAACCTCTCTTTCCCAAGCTCCTTTTTCCAAATGTATTTTTGAAACATCTGCGTATTCACTTAAACAACCAAACGCAGATTTTTTTTTCCCATTTGACTTTGTTTTTAAAGAAACAACAAAATCCAATACCTCTGGCAAATACTCTTTGGGAAGAGTTTCTATTTCTGAAAAAACTTCTTTTACTGCTAACATAAGGTCCTCTACACAAGTAATATAGAAAATAAAAGCAGTATCCACCAACCCTTTGGCGTAAACCAACCGTCCAAAATCCGTCTAAACACTGTTTAAACACTTTTTGGACACTTTAAAACCGCAAATATAAGTTAAATTCGCAGCTTTTGCAATGGCATTTTATTGCGTTTACTATATTACATATATGACTACAGCCACTATTGAGATTAAGAATAGCATTGCTCTCGATTTATTGCAACACTTGGAGAATATTGGAATGCTGCGAATGCTAAACACCAAGCCTGCTATTGCAGGTCAAAAACTCTCAGAAAAATTTGCAGGCTCTCTCTCAAAAGAAAATGTAAGCAAAATGCAAAAAGAACTAAGCGATATGAGGAATGAGTGGGAACGAGATACATTTTAGACACCAATGTTATATTGGATTTTATGGGAAAGAATTTTTCTGAAAAAATCCAAAATGCCATTGCTAAAATCATAGACGAAGAAATAAATATATCTTTAATAACAAAGATAGAACTACTTGGTTTTTCCAATATAGAGCAAAATTTGGAAGATTTTGTTTCTTGTGCCAATGTGCTTGCATTAAATGATGAAGTTGTAAATAAAACTATAGAATTAAGGCGTAAACATAAAAAGAAATTACCAGACATTATAATTGCTTCCACTGCAATTGTTCATAACTTGACTTTAGTAACTAGAAATATTGCTGATTTTAAAAATATTGAAAATTTGTTAATTTGGAATCCTTGGAATTAGTTAATAAAAGTTGTATATACGAACCCTTTGGCGTAAACCAAAACCGCTTTACCCCAAAAATATTTTCCCAAATGGGGTAGCACAGAACCGCAGGTAAAGGAAACCTACGAGCTACATATTATAGCAACTCAATTATAAATATCTTTCCTCATACTTATAGTCTTACGATTTTTATTAACAAATTCCTCGTTTGCCAAAAATCCGTTTTTCTTGTAAAAATCCAAAACATTTGCATTATGCTCAATATCGGCATCTACGGAAAGAAAACGACAAGCCATATAACGTTTATTGCACGAAATAGCAAATGATTTTGCAATATGTATCATAAATGAACCTACTTAACCATACCCATAACTAGTTCCGCTTCCCTTTCCAACCTCTCCAATTTTTTGGCTGAAGGTTTGCAACGAATTTCTGCAATAACCTGTCGGGCAATTTTCTTGTCTCGAATAACGGTTGCTTGAATAGGTTTAACTTTAACTGCCATAAACACCTCTGGGGACAATATAGAAAATAGATAAAATTTTTTAGGAAAAAACAAGGAAAATTGTAATTATAGAAGGAAAAACTGCGATTTTACGTTAAATTTGCAGTTTTCGTAATGGTATTTTATTTAACCTTAAATATCACATGATTTTGAAAAAAGTGCACAAAAATGCGCAAAATAGCCTAAAATAAATTATATTATAATTAGCATACTTCAAAAAGCGAAGGGGGGGGTTTTTATGAAAACGTTTTTCATATGTTTGCTCTTTTGCGGAGCAGCATTCGTGCTTTTGGCTTGCAATAGCTTTGGTTCTGCTGATGCTAATGCCTTCAATGTTCAATACACTAGATACACTATATGCACACCAAACGAACCTACAGCCATCAACGTCATATCTTCAAAAAATGAACTTGAAGAATATTACGGAAAACGAAAGACCAAGATATGGGATAAACAAGGTGATGTATGGTATGAGCAGGAGGATTATAATACGATTGAAAAATATTCCGATGATTATTTCGCAGATAATTTTCTTGTGATTGTTGAACTTTGGGAACCGAGCGGTGCTATTAGGCATAGAGTGGAAAAGATTGATAAAAACGGAGATATTGTTATTAATAGACTGATACCCAGAATTTATATTGAAGATGATTTGGGGGACTGGGGTATAATAATTGAGCTTAATAACAATTTTAAAGTTGAGCAATTTCAGACAGTGTTAACGGATACCAAATACTTATTATATTATAGTAAACGCTGATTAACTCTCTTTGGGACAAGGGATATGGGAAAAGGGATATGAGTATGCAATAAAAATCATGTCCCCTGTCCCTAGTCCCATGTCCCAAGCGTTTGGATATGGGTTAATCATTGCTTACTATAACTAATTGTTGATGCACGCCCTTAGAGAACTCCGATAAACTGGGGTCTCTAGCCCCCATCAACAAAATAACATCGCCGGATTTTGCTCTGCTTATTATTTCTTTTAAGCATTCATCTCTATTAGAAATAAAATTTGCATTGCAGCCTTTTTCTTTCAAAGCATCTGAAAGAATATCCGAATCAAAGCTGCGGTCTGCTGTGCCGCCTGCGTAATATATGGAGCTGAACCACATTTCATCGCCTTCGCGCAGAACCTCGGAAATCTCTTTTACCAAATCGTCTTTTAAAAATTTTGTTGGACCAAAGCCATGCGGCTGAAACCAAGCGAACAATTTTCCTTTTGCAAAATCTTGGCAGGAACGAATGCTCGCCGCTATTTTCGCGGGGTTATGGGCGTAGTCGTCAACTAAGATAATTCCGTTTTCACATTTGTGAATTTGGCTTCGGCGGTGGATTCCTTTCCAAGTTTTGAGAGCTTCCGCGCATTCTTTTAAAGACACCCCCGCAACTCTGCAAGCAGCGGTTGCGGCAGCGGCATTTTCTGCATTGTACTTGCCGGGCAGGGGCAAATAAAAATCCGCGCTTTCTCCATCGCAAGAAATTTTGAATTCCGAAGAAATTCCGTTTGGTTTGTAATTTTCAATTCCGAATAATATTGTTTTTTCGTCTGCTAATTTCATTGCAAGTGGATGAGAGCCGTTCACTATCAAAGTCCCATTCACTTTGCGGACATTTGCGGCAAACTCTGCAAAAAGATTTTCCAATTCCGGCAGTTCTTTGTGGTCTTTGTCTATGTTTAAAACCAAGCCGATTTTTGGGCTGTATCTAACCAAGGTTCCATCGCTTTCGTCTGCCTCTGCAACAAGCCAGCCCTTGCCGGCAACGGCATTGCCTATTTTGCCCTGCTCTTCCAAAACGCTTAATCCGGCTCCGCTCAAAAGGCTTGGGTCTTTTTTGCACTCGTTCAATATATGCCAAATCAAACCCGTCACCGTGCTTTTCCCGCTTGTGCCGCTAACCGCTATGGTTGGATTTTCGCTTGTGATTTTTGCGAGTAGCTCGCTGCGGTGAATTATCGGAATCTCCAATTTTTTTGCCGCTTCTGTATCTGGGTTTCCGCTTTCTATCGCTGTGCTAACAACAACCGCGCTCAAATTTTTATTCACTCCGCTGCCGTCTTGCAAAAAGCATTTAACGCCTGCTTGCTGCAACTGGCTTTTCACCTGTTCGCCTTCGCTATGCTCAAAACGCCTATCGGAACCGGAAGCCTCCACGCCCTTTCCGGCTAAAAACTGAGCAAGCGCGCTCATCCCAACGCCAGCAACACCAACAAAAAAATAAGATTCAGACATTATTATACCCCCATTTAGCTCGTGCTTGGGAGTTCACTTAAAAACAAACTGGCAATATAAAAAGTACTTTGCCCATATAACCCAGTGCTATCATCTGCATAACACGCTCCTATATGAGATTCGTAAAATTTTTTCAATGCCTCGTTTTCGGTGCAATTAAAATGCTCCATTATAATTTGCATAGTTTTTTTTAACGTTGCGGCTCTTATAGTACAGTGCGACATTTTTCTACTCCCAATATCCGTTCCGCCGTGATAAAGTATTCTACCTATCAACCTTTACAAAATAATGCACATTATCTAAATTTTCAAAATGCCTATCCTGAGTGTAAATTTCTGCATTGTAAATTTTTGCTGTTGCATATATTATGCTATCTGCCATTGGTAGCTTAAATTGCTTGCTAACATTTGAAGCTAAAACAGCTATTTCAGAATCTACATCTATAACCTTGCCAATTTTCATAATCTCGACTGCTAAATCAGCTTTTTCAATGTCATTGTCATTTACAAATTTTTTCCTAACTTCATACAAACAAATTACAGGAACATAAAGTTCGTCTTTTTTTTTAATAGCATTCAAGATAGACTCATCTAATTCCGTTCCAGCGAAAAATTCTATCCATAGAGAAGTATCAACTATCTTCATACTCTATCTTCTTCGTCTCGTTCAAAATGCGTATTTATTCCTTTGAAAATGCCGTAGGCGTTTTCTATGGAAATTCCATTTGCGGTTGTTTTTGCCATTTTTCTCCTTTTTTTCAAAAAAACAACAAAATCCAAAACCTCCGTAGCTACCTCTTCTGGCAGGGTTTCTATCTCTTGCATTAGCATTGCGGATGTGGTCATTTTTGCCCCTTTTTAGATAAAATAGAAATTATTTCTCTAAAACATCCAGAAGGCTCAGACCATCCCACACAAGCTCTATTTTAACAAAATTTCCCAATTTTGCAGATTTTTTTCCTCTTTTCAAAAAAAAATTACTTTCCCTTGTCCCAAAGATAACATCCTAATCCTTTCAATTCACAAGGAATTTAAGGTATTCAGGACGACCGATAGCAATTTGGATTTTATTCCAATTTTCTGGCATTTTCACCTCTTTTTTGGAGTACGCTCCAAATATAGAAAAATCAAATTATTCTACTCTAAACCACCACCCCATTCACAATCCAACATTTGCAGTTTATTAAATTCTATTTTTGTCTTTCCACCGCCATCTTCGGGCTTGCGAAATTCAATTTCAGGTAGCTTGCTAAAAAAATCAGACTCATAACATATATTTTCGTCAATTTGAAGTTCCTGAAGAGTTTTGCCATCGGTGTATATGAAAGTACTTGGTGCAAGCAAATTAAATCCAAGTGACACTATAACCGGAAAATTTCCAGAACCACGCCAAACAGCACGAGAATTATCTGTTCTCTAGTAAATATCTACAACTAACTTTCCTTCGCTTATAGTTCCATTCCCGTAACGCTCAATTATCCCCGAACCTATAATGACAACCCCATCTTGTCCGTTATATTCAGCAGGAATTCCTGTAATTTCAACAATATGATATTCACAAGGTTCCTGCCCACACCCAAGAAGCATAACTAGGAATAAAATGAGAATAGAATATTTTTGCATTATTCTAAATCATTTGCCATAACTATATTTACGGGATCAGATTCAGGCTCAGGTTCAACAGCAGGCACACTCGCAGACACTTTCATATCAGGTTCAGCCTCAATCTCCACCTCATCATCACCTGTATCACTCAAATCGCCCAACAGCTTTTGAGCTTCCACTTCCGGCAATGTGCGAACATCGCGCAGTTTTTTCTCTATTGCTCTTGTGCGTGTATCTGCATTGTCTATTTCGTTTATCGCAATGCTCAATTTCTCTCTTGTCTTCTGAAGCACAATGGCAAATTTGCCAAATTCGGTTTTCACCGCACCGAGCAAATCCCAAATCTCATTGGTGCGCTTTTCCACCACAAGACTTCTAAAGCCCATTTGCAAGCTATTCAAAAAGGCAGAAATCGTGGTTGGACCAGCTATGGTAACTTTGTGTGTGGTCTGAATGCTCTCAAACAAACCCGGAATGCGCAACACTTCTGCATACAAACCTTCAAAAGGCAAGAACATTATGCCAAATTCTGTGGTATTAGGTGCAGCGATATATTTTTGATGTATATCCTGCGCGGATTCTTCTATCTTTGCTTTTAGCTCCTCTTGTGCCTTTGCAATTTTTTCTTTTTCTCCTCCTTCGTAAGCATCCAACAGAGCCTCGTAATCAGAGGTTGGGAATTTTGCATCTATGGGCAGCCAAATTATTTTGTTTGAATCTTCTTTGCTCGGAATTTTCACAGCAAACTCAACTTTTTCGCCGTTGCCGCTTGTTTCCACATTTTGAGCATATTGCTCAGGTGTAAGAATTTGCCCAAGTATAGCCCCTAGTTGATACTCGCCCAAAACTCCTTTTGCTTTTACATTGGATAGCACATTTTTTATGCTACCAACTTCATTTGCCAGCACTTGCATTTCTCCGAGATTCTTTTGCACAAGCTCAAGCCTATCGCTTATGATTTTAAACGATTCGCCAAGACGTGTTTCAAGTGTTTTATGCAATTTCTCATCTACGGTTTGCCTCATCTCGTCTAATTTTTTCTCGTTTCCTTTTTGCAATGCTTCCATTTTCGCCGAGAATTTATCTTCAAAGGCTTTTAGAGATACCGTAATCCCATCACGGCTGAATTTCAAGCTGGAATCTGTGGTTTCTTTCATTTCCTCTAATTTTTTCTCATTTCCTCGCTGTATATCGGCTAGCTTTTTTTCAACTGAATCCTGTGTTTTTTCAAGCCCTTCTTTTGTGGTTTTTGTTAATGCGTCAATTTTTACCGAAGATTTTTCCTCAAAGATTTTTAGAGATTCTGAAAGTTCCTCGCGGCTGGCTTTTAAGCTGGAGTCTGTGGTTTCTTTCATCTCCTCCAATTTTTTTTCATTTCCTTCCATTATATCGGCCAGCTTTTTTTCAACTGAATCGCGGTTCTTTTCAAGTTCTTCTTTGGTGTCTTTAGTCAATGCTTCAATTTTTTCCGAAGATTTATCCTCAAAAGCCTTTAGGGAAGCTGCAAGTTCTTCGCGGTTGGACTTTAAGCCCGAATCCATGAATTCCTGAATAGTCTTCATTTTATTGTCAACCAATCCCGTGAAATTGGTAATTATGGTGGATAGCTGCCCCGAAACAGATTTTAAGTTTGAAGACAATTCTTCCCTTGAGTCCCTTGCGGATTTGCTAGTTTCTTCCCTATTCTTTCCAAACTCGTCTCGCAAAGCGGTTTCATTTTTCTCAAGGCTTTGAGCATATTCCGCAAGCCTCATAGACACGTCTGCCTGTAAATTTTGCCTATTCTTTGAGAAAAGCACGATAATTACGACCAATTGCGCAATCACAACGGCTAAAATTACAAACCCGATGATAAGTACTATATCTTCCATAGCATTCTCCTATATTTCACGTGGGTTAAATATAGAAAATTTTGGGAATTATATACAACTTTTACACTAAGCCCGTAATTGCGTTTTAAAGTGATATTGCACATATTTTGCATTATTGTCACATTACTAACTGCCTAGAACTTATATAATATTAAAATCAGAATTTTGTATAGTAAGTACTGATTAACTCATATTCAAATGCTCTGGGATATGGGACTAGGGACAGGGGACATGATTTTTCGCTTAAAAAAGCCCATTTTTATTGCACACTCATATCCCTTATCCCATTTCCCTTGTCCCAAAGAGAGTTAATCAGCGTTTACTATATTTGTAAAACAATGAATTTCTAGGAGAGAAAATGGAAAAGAAAAAAATAACGCTAGATAATTTCTGCATACTGCTTTCGCAATATATAGTGCATAGCATTTTATTTCATAATTCGAATTTCGGATCAAAAGAAGAATGCATGGATAAAGCATTCGAATCAGAAAAAGGAAGATTATTAGCTTGCTATTACGAAATCGACGACGATAAAACTTATTATTTGATAGGTTACGATAAAGCGATAAGATTCAAGACTGAATTTTATCTTTCGCCGTTTTTCGACGAATTAGGTTTATCGTAAATAAAATTATGGCTAGTTTCAAAAAATTTCTGCTTAACGAAGAAGGTTATTTTTTATTATATTTCCAATATGTTTTTAAATCTTTCAAAAAGAGGAAAAAATGCCCTTTGACAGAACCGCACATTTTGCAGGAACCTTTGCCGAAGCGCAGCAGTACTCCGCTGGCTTTGACTTATCTTTAGAAGAGAGAATGCTCTGGGCAAATAGAGCAACAAAAGCCGCCCTCGGACTGGATCCGGATAAACCAGTTCCGTTTGATAAAACCGCATTTTCTATGAGAAAGAATTAAATCTCAAAAATGTTTCACGTGAAACGTTAGTTTTCCCCCGTTACTTAAAATTCAAGGGGGGTTATTACTTGAAAGTCACGCAGTCTAGGCGCTTATTTTTTTTGGAGTTTATTTGGTCTTCTGAATACGGAGTGCAATCTTTGACAAATTTGGTATTGTATTTTTTGATTATGGAATCGGCTTTGTATTCTGTTTCTTTGCGGGTTGCCTCGTCTAGACTTTCAAAATCCTCTGAGGAATAGGATTCTCGTTCACCAGAATACCTCATCTCACCCGTTTTGGGCAAATCGGCACACGATATAGCACCGAGAGCAAAAGTTGCTGTAGTTATAAATCCGATTCTTTTTAATTCCATATAATAATAATATAGAAATTTTTTTACGGCCTCGCAACAATTATTGACAATTTCTTTTTTATTTAACCGAAATTTAACAAAAAACAACGATTGTTTCACGTGAAACAAATCTGTTTTTGTGATTTTTTATCGTAGGGGCGTATTGAATACGCCCCATATTTTCTATAGTAGCCACTGATTAACTATGAATTTCGCTGTGGCGTTCCCCCCGTTAGCTCTCCGAGCGGAAAAAACGGGGGGACGAATGGTGATTTTTGTTAAAAAATCTCCATTCAAGGGGGGAATGCTGATTGGATAAAATTGAGGTTGTGAGTTAAATAAGAATAACAGACATTTGGTAAGGATTTTGTGTATGGGCGTTTTTTATTGTTCTGGTAATCAGCATTTACTATATTATGTCCAAACAAGGAGAAGAATACATTGCTAAAATGTATATGCGCGTTGCTCGTCACTGCTGGTGGTTGTATTATGCTTTACAGCATAATGACATTTTTAAAATCTCTTGTGAGCTTCAAGGTGCAGGCAAATGAGCAAAAAATATTCGCAGACTGGATTTACACCGTATGCATGATTCTCATGGTGTTTTTCTTTGTGTGCTATATAGCGGTTGATATAATTTTCCTCGTTGCAGACGAGGTTTCAATGACAAATCTGCTCATAGCCTTTGTTTTCGTCTTTGGCGCGGTTTTCGTTTATACCATGATTTCAATGCTCAAGCGCATGTCCACCACTATTTCCGAAAAAACCAACGAAATCATCAAAACTCTCGTGAATGCGGTGGAGGCAAAAGACCAATATACGCAAGGGCATTCCATTCACGTGGCAAATGTAGCCAAACTCATATACGATCATTTGCCCGAACAGATAAAAAACAAAATCAACAAGGCAAGGTTGATGGATGCCGCCATTTTGCACGATATTGGGAAAATCGGAATTCCGGACAATGTTCTCAATAAACCAGGCAACCTTACGCCAGATGAGCGGCTTATGATAGAGCAGCACGCAATGCTGGGGAAAAAAATCCTTGAACCCACAAGCTACCAGTTAATTGGAGAAATTGTTTACTGCCACCATGAACGCATAGACGGAAAGGGCTATTTCAACATACCGCCGGAGAAAATACCTTTGGAATCCAGAATTATCGCCATTGCCGATACATTTTCGGCACTTTGTACCGACCGCATTTACAGACCCAAAAAAAGCTACGAAGAATCCGTACAGATTATCAAAGACGTTGCCGGAACACAGCTTGATGCAGAAATAGTCAAGGTTTTCTGTAGCATTCCTAAAGAGGAATTTGAAAGTATTGTATGAGGTTTAATATAGTAGCCACTAATTAACTCTGATTTTCGCTGTGGCGTTCCCCCGTTAGCTCTCCGAGCGGAAATCTCCATTCAAGGGGGGATTTTTATTTTACTATATTATTCCCCTATGAAATGCACAGTTAGAACTCGCACTCAGAAAAATGTCTTTGATATTCCGCAAATCGCGAGCTTGCGCTCGGATTTTGAGATAAAAAAAGAAAAAGAAGTTTCAAAAGTTCGCATACTGGAAACCTGGGCAGACGGCTCGCCTAGGCTTGTGATGGTGAACGGAAAGGTTTTATCCATTGTGGTGCGCAAAAAAAGCAATGGCTTTCCAGATTCTGTTGATATAAACGGAACGCGTTATAGCGTGGATGTCAGCAAAATAGACAGCTCGCATTATGGCGGTCAGTCCAAGCCTGCAAAGCATACCGGTGGCAAGATAACCGCAGTGCTGCCCGGGCAGATCTCCAGCTTGCAGGCAAAGCCAGGGCAAGATGTTAAAAAAGGGCAGTTGCTTGGAATTTTGGAAGCTATGAAAATGGAAAACGAAATTCTCGCTCCCTGCGATGGCAAAATCCAAACAGTCAAGGTCGAGCGCGGGCAAACTGTTATGCGAGGCGACTTGATATTGGAAATCGCATAGTGCCTAGAACGTTTTTCATTGGCGATGTGCACGGCTGCGTAGATGAACTCGCAGAATTATTTGAAAAATTTTCCCCAAACGCCGAAGATAAAATTTACCAAACAGGAGATTTGATAAACAAAGGACCGAACAGCCCTGCCACTGTTGAATTTGTTTTGAAGAACAATATAAAATGCGTTTTGGGGAACCACGAAGCAAAGCTTTTGCAAATTTTGAGCAAACCCGAGCAAGAGCAAAAAACGCCAAAAGAGTTGCATTTTTTGGAGAACGTTGAAAAACCAGAATGGCTTGCCGATATTGTTTCAAAATTCCCCCTATGGATAGATACGGGCAGGGAAATTTTATTGCACGCGGGCCTTGAGCCCGGGAAAAAATCATTGGAAGACATGAACATCAGAGATATTTTGACCATAAGGCTGTGGAACGAAAAACCTTGGTATGAGCAAGCCTCCTTTGCCGGCAGAACAGTTATCTTTGGGCATTGGGCAATGAACGGCCTTGTGGACTTTCCGCACGCAAAAGGCCTAGACACAGGCTGCGTTTACGGAAAACTCTTAACAGGCTACTGCCCCGAAGAGAATAGGTTTTATCAGGTAGCGGCAAAAAGGGAATACTCTCATATTTAAAGTGTAATTTTCAACTAAAATGTTAGGGAAAAGGGATATGGGATAAGGGACATGAATATGAATTAATCAATAATTACTATATTGTTTTTAACCATAGGAGCAATAAAACTATGTTGGATTACGGGCTTATTTTGGAAGGTGGTGGTTTGAGGGGTTTGTACACTTCGGGCGTTGTGGATGCATTTTTGGAAAAGGGCATAGAGTTTCAACTTGTTATAGGGGTTTCTGCCGGAGCTGGCTATGGCTGCTCTCTTGTTTCAAGGCAGCATGGGAGAAATTTGAGAATTTTAAAGGAATTCAGAAATGATCCTCGCTATTTATCTTTTGGCAGTTACATAAAAACCGGAAATTATTTTGGGATAGATTTTATATACGATGAAATTCCCAAAACCATTCCTTTTGACACCGAAGTTTTTTTGTCTTCGCCAACACGCTTTATCACGGTTTGCTCCAATGTTGAAACGGGCAAGCCGGAATATTTTGAAAAAGATAAACATATTATAAAAGTGCTAAAAGCTTCTTCTTCCATTCCTTTTATGTGCAAAATAGTGAAACACGATGGCAAAAAACTCATGGATGGCGGAATAACAGATGCCATACCTCTAAAAAAATCCATAGAACTCGGCTGCTCAAAAAATGTGGTCGTTTTAACTCACCCAGAAGGCTTCCGCAGAAAAAGAAGATTTCATCCATCAATGTTATTTTATTTCATGTATCCAAAATTTGTAAAAGCGATAAATTCTTATGTCGCTAGGTACAACAAAAATTTGGAATTTGTAGAGGAAGAGGCAAAAAAGGGCAAAGTGATTTTGATTCGCCCAAGCAAAGATTTAAATGTGACAAGAACAGAAAGCGATTTGGCAAAATTGGAGAGACTGTATGAATTGGGCAAGTCAGATGCTTTTGCCGCGCTTCGCAATCTTTGCGATATGTAGTTTTTTCTTTGCCTGCGAAGAAGAACAACAGCAAAAGGCAGTGGCGGCTCGCCCAGAGCCTGTGCCCGGGCAAATAGTGATTTACAACAGCTGCGGAATTATTGGAGCAGCGGAGGAAACTAGAAAATTTTTGAGCGCTAGGGGCTTTGATATTCTAACTGCTGACACAGACCCGCAATGGACAAACTACGAAGAAACCATCATAGCCATTCGCAATCCTCACTGGGCAGGCTACAGCAAGTTGAAAGAGAATTTAGATACAAAAAATTTTATAGTTTTGCAAGACACTTTAAACGGAAACATAAATGCAACTGTTTTTTTGGGCAAAGATTATAGAAAGGTACTTAAAAAGTAAAAAGAGGATTTTATGAAGAGATATCCAGCAAGCGTGAAAATAGGTGCTCAAATTTTGTTTGAGCTTCGCGCTGAGAATGTTGAACTTTTGAATTTGCAAGGGCTATCTGGCGTTGTGGATTGGTATTTAGTTGGAACCTGCGAGAGCAGCGCACAAATGCAGGCTATTTTGAACGAACTGCAAAAAGCATACAAACAAGCAGGTGGCGAGCCAGCAAAAATTGAGTACAAAGAACTAACGCGCTGGGCGGTTTTGGATGCCGGAGACATTATGGTTCATCTATTTGAGGCAGAACGCCGCACGGAAATAGCCCTTGAGGAATTGTGGAGCAAGGCAAAGAGAACCCTGCTCGCCGCAGAAGATTTTGCGGAGAAAAAGAAATCCAAAGTCAAGAGTACAGATTTTGTTTGAGGGAATTTTCTTATGGATTTTGTTCCCTATTTTAGGGGTCTGTTGCGGCAGTTTTTTCAACGTGCTGATATACAGAATGCCGCGCAATATATCCATAATAAAACCCGCTTCTCATTGCCCAATTTGCAAGCACAGAATTATGCCTTGGCAAAACATTCCCATTTTGAGCTGGCTGTTTTTGGGCGGCAAATGCGCAAACTGCAAAGAGCCAATTTCAATTAAATACCCTTTGGTGGAATTTTTTGGACTGCAACTCGGATTTTTAGCTGCCATAATTTCAGAGCCTAGCCCTTGGCAAGATGCAAATATGGCAGATAGTCTGCGCTTGTTTTGGCTTATGGTAACTCTAATTCCAATTTTCGCCATAGATTTCAAATATTTGCTTTTGCCGGATACGGTCACCATAGGCGGAATTGCGTTGGGTTTTGCATTGTCTTTTTTTGAGGGCGGAATTGATTGGTTGGATTCCCTGATAGGCATTGCTGCGTGTGGGGGAGGTTTGTTTTTGTTCTCTTTTGCCATTTCAATAATGATAAAAAAAGAGGGAATGGGTTTTGGAGATGTGAAACTTTTTGCCGGTTTTGGCGCGATTATGGGTGCGGAACTCGCTTATGTGGCATTGATAATAGGTTCGCTTTTGGCTTTGGCGGTGATTGTCCCGTTCAGGTTCATAGCAAAAAAAGATATGACTAAACCCCTTCCTTTTGGGCCTTTTCTTGGGCTTGGCGCACCAATTTCATATTTATTCGGCTACAAAATTTTGGATGCCTACATGGAGATAGTGGACAAATTGCTCTCTATTTTTTCTTAGTTTTTTCAGGCTCATAAACATCTTTAATGGCATCTATGCCCCAAGTTACTTTCTTGCTGTCTGTCTTGACTGTATCTTGCCCCGGAATTACAAAAGGCTTAGACTGAGATTTTTTCTCTGACCCATAAACGTCTTTAAGTTTTGCGATGTCCCAAGTTATTTTCATAAAAACCTCGTGAGAAAGGGTTCAAAATTATATACGCAAAAAGTGTGCCTAAAAATCCCTAACCAACCTAATCCCAACAAACTCATTCCCACTTGGCGAAGACAAATCCGTTAGCACTGCCTTCTTTTTGCAAGTTTCAAAAGAATCCCCATAAGAACTGCCTGCAAAACTCGCAACACTAGCACTTTCATTTTCCGGCATAAGCCAAATAGCGGCATTGCCTGCAAAATTTCTAATGCCATTTATAATAGGTCCTTCATAAACTTTTGATAATTTTCGGACTTCGCAAAAATTGTCAAAGTTTGAATTTGAATAAGTGGCGGCGAGAGTTTTCCATTCTTCCGTTGTGGGCAGTCGCTTTTTTGCCCACTTTGCATAAGCGATGGCATCTTTTAAATTGATATGCAAAACGGGATAATCTTCCAATTCCTTTATCTTTGCTTTTGCAGGAATTTCGCGACCCGTTTCTTCGCAGAATTTTTTGTATTCCCCATTGCTAACCTCATTTACATCCCAAATTATTTTACTCGTTTTGTGAATATCCCTTCTGCTCTCTTTGCCAAAAGAAAAATCCGAGTGCAGGCCAAAATAAAATCCAAAACCTTTTTTGGCATTTCCCAAAATTTCAAGAGGAATGGAAATTTCAAGAGAAAATCCATTGCTCACCTGCAATAATGCACCTGGTTCTGCGTAAAACATAAAGCTTTTCAAGGGCAAATGAATTTTCTCCCGCACTGCTAAATATGGCAAAAATATATGTTCAATAGGCATACCTGCACGCAAATAGAATTCCGCTTTTTCCTGCTTTGAATATTCGTAAATCAAGTTTTCCAGCAAATTTAAAAACAGCACGTTTTGCTCCGCCAAAATTGCAGCACGAATGGCGGAGAAGCCCGAACCTCTTGGGCTTATCCAGTCCAAAGCCAAGCCTATTTGCAATGGAAAGTAATTGTATTGCAAGCCTAGCAAAAAATTATCTATCTCCCATTCCTGAACAGGAAAGGCGAGCCTTGCCCCAAAGCCTAGAGGCAGCCCCAAGCGAAAATCAAAAGGCATTGTATAAATGGCATTTGGGCTAAATTCGTTGAAATACAAAAAGCCGGCATTTGCCTCTATATGATATTCCGAGGGAGACAGGGAATAGGCATCGCGAACTTGGTTTCTTCGCAAAAAATCGTGGTTTATTTCAAAAACACGCCCGCTCTGCAAAACAAAATTGTATGTGGCGGGAACAAAGCTCTCATTTGGGTGAAGCAAAAAAGCAGTGTGCTCGCCTGTGAGCATAGCGGGATTTTCAAAAGGCGATCCCGATATTTCCTTTTCGGGATTGCCGTCTAAAAATATGTTTGCGTTATCCGGACTTGTGAATATGTTCAGGGTAGCTCTTTCCCCAGCGGCAAGGAGCGTAGAACAGCAAAAAGCGGCGCAAATAGCAAAAATGCGCATAAAAACCTCAATATAAGGCGATATAATAAAACGCTCCCCGTTTTTTAATATAGAAAAAAGAAAATGGCAGGGTGAGTAAAAATCTGCACATTTTTGCAAACAAATGTTTGCAAATAAGTATGCCTGCCACTTGATAAAGCATTTATTTATAGACTTTTTTAAAAAAATGCAGGCAAAATTCACTTTTCTGAATTTTTTTTCCCCTTTTTTACGTCTAATAGGTAACAAGGAAAAAATGGAGGTTCAAAATGACCGAGGTTAAAACTAATCGCAACCACAAAGACAGCGTTTTCACAAGGCTTTTCAGCGAAAAAAGCAACCTATTGGAGCTATATAGCGCAATTAGCGGCAAAAGTTACCCTGAAAGCACAAAGATAGAGATTGTGACTCTCTCGGATGTGCTTTATATGAATCAAATCAACGATATAGCCTTTGTGCTGGAAGATAGGCTCATAGTGCTACTTGAACACCAATCTTCAATCAACAACAATATGCCGCTTAGAATGCTTCAGTATTTGTCGGCAGAATACGATATGATAGTTAGCAGGAAAAATCTTTACAAGCAGAAAAGGATAATGATACCTGCCCCCGAATTCATAGTTCTGTACAACGGCGATAAAAAATTCCCAGATTACAAGGAGCTTAAATTATCCGATTCCTACAAGTTTAAAACCCCAGATTTATATTTGGAGCTTGTGGTAAGGATTTACAACATAAATAAGGGTCATAATGCAGAAATGGCACTCAAAAGCCCTGTTTTGAGTGGCTACGAGGAGTTCATAGCAGAGATAAAAGAGAATTTAAAATCTATGGAACTTAACGAAGCCATAAAATTGGCGGTGAAGACTTGCATAAGCAAAAATATTTTAGTATCTTTTCTTGAGAGGCATAGTTCGGAGGTTTTAAATATGTTGATAAGAGGTGAATGGAATATAGACGAAGCCATTGCGGTTAGGTGTGAGGAAGCTAGGGAAGATGTTCAAGAAGAAATTCTAGACCTCATAGAGAAAGGTTATACTGCAGTTGATATTAAAAACCACCTTAGCAAACAAACCCGCCCTGCAACTGCATAGCAGACAAAGGGCGTATGCTGTAAATTCGGTTTATGCTGGATTTTCCGCAATAATTTTTTTAAGCGCATCTACCAATTCTTGAGTTTGCTGCTTGATTACGTCTTTATCCTTTGCTTTGCCGGCTTTTTCCAAAGTCAATGCAAGACCAGAAAGTTCTGTGTTCCCAATATTTATAAGAGCACTTTTAATACCATGAGCGGTAACGGCATATAACTGGAGATCTTCATCTGAAATAGTCTCTATGTTGGCAAGCGCAGACTCTAAAGTTGGCAATGCGTTTATTGCGTCTTTCACAAAAAATGAGAGCAATACAGGATTTACAGCCGGAGCTGCCACCTGTTTAGGTTTTTCTTGTGGTGCGCTTTCTTGTGCTTTCACGATGACCTCGGCTGGTTGTTTGTTGCGAATGAATTTGTTGAGAACGGTGTTCAACTGCCTAATATCAATGGGCTTTGATATAAAATCATCAAAGCCGTTTTCCATAAAAATCTTTGCCTGCCCAATCAAAGCGTTTGCGGTAAGTGCAACAATGGGCTGCGTATAACCGGATTCCCTCAGAATTTTCGTGGTTTCTATTCCGTCCATTTTCGGCATCATGTGATCCATGAATATAATATCATAAACCTCGCCTTTCTTAACTTTATCTATCGCTTCAAAACCGCTGGAAACAGCTTCAATATTCAAACCGTAATGCGCCATTATCTCTTTCGCCACATATAGATTGGATTCCACATCGTCAACAACCATAACCTTGCCATAAGGCATCTGTTCAAAATCAATCTGCACCTTTTTGATATTCGCTTTATCTATTCTAAGCAGCATAATATCGCGAGCGCGTTTTTCGCCTAAAATTCCAACGCCTGTGTTCTTTTGCGGTATATGAACTGTGAATGTGGAGCCTTTGCCAATTTTGCTGTCCGCAAAAATTTTGCCATTCATCATCTGCACCAAATGCTGCGTGATAGCCATGCCCAGACCCGTTCCCTCAATTGAACGATTGGCCTCCAAATTAAAACGCACATATTCAGAGGTGAATAATTTATTCACCTGTTCCCTAGACATACCGCAACCGGTGTCGCTCACCTGCAAAATAAGTATGGTATTCTTCTCATCGTTTTCTGCAAAAATGGATAATTTAACTTTTCCTTTTTCCGTATATTTAAAAGCATTGGAGAGCAAATTATTCAAAATCTGCTTAATGCGAATTTCATCGCCAATGAGTTCAAGAGGTACATTTTCATCAACATAAAGCTCAAATTTTATGGGCTTGCTGTTGTTGCGCATTGCGTTCAACTGCACAACATCGTGAATCAAACCTACAAATTCGTATTCAACAGGCATAAGTTCCATTTTGCCCGCTTCTATTTTGGACAAGTCAAGTATATTGTTGATTATGCCGAGCAATAAATTGCCCGAATTGTAAATGATTGCAAAAGATTCCCTCACCTGTGGCACTAATGCTTCGTTTCTCAACTGAATTTCAGTCACGCCCATAATCGCATTCATAGGCGTGCGAATTTCGTGGCTCATTTTTGCTAAGAAAGCGGTTTTGGCAGCACTTGCATTTTCCGCTTCTGCTCTTGCCATCTTCTCCACTTGTGTTATATCTTGAATAACATCTATATATCCAATAGGTTCATTCTCAACATTTTTAAGAACCTCAACATCCACCTTATACGAAGAATTATTATGCGTAAAGAATGTCTGCTTTAAGCCACGTTTTGCGCATTCTATGCTGCAATTCGGCGTGCTGCAAATATTGATGTTCCAACTGCTGTCGCAAGGTTTGCCCAAAACATCTTTTAAAGTTGTTTTCAAAAATTTTTCTACAGCAGTATTGATAAATGTCACTTTTGTATCTAAGTCTGTAACCGTAATTGGCAGAGGCACGGCATTGAGAATAGACATATATCTGTGCACTGTCACTTCTAATTCTTGCTTTTGATTGCGTACTAATCTATTCATGCCTTCTCTAACATTGATAATGCGAATTAAAACTATGCTAAGCACCAAAGCAAATAATGCACCGAGTATGCTTAAATATTTCGCTATTTTGTTTATATTTCTATAATAGTTATATTCAGGCGTGATAATTCCAAAATACCACCCATTTTCCAACTGCCTAAAAAAAGCAATTGATCTTTCGCCTCTGAAATTCACAAAATCTCGTCCAAAAACGTCTCCGTTTCGTTTAAAATCTTCTTTAAACTTAGCAATGCCAATATTATTGTCAATTAAAGATGTATTGCCCACAAATTTACGTTCTATATGAGCTAAAATCTCAAATTTGCGATTAAGCATCAATCCAAAACCGCCTTCGGCAATTTGCGCATTTTCTACTAATTTCATAACATCTTCAAAATTCACATTCAAACCCACAAAACCTCGCGGATGGCCTGCTTTGTCATAAATACGGCATACATAGGCAAGAACAACAGCATCTAGTGATTTATCAAAACGTTCTTTAATTATAATCTCGCCATTAGCCTCAAGTGCTTCTTTATACCATACGCTATCTGCGGGAGATTCATCTAAAAAAACATAAGAGCTTACGATGTGCTGTGAAAAATTCCTCTCTTTATTGAAACCCTTTACAAATTCCTTTATAGCTTTGAGATCCATATTCTGTTCAAGCATCAGCTGAATCATATCCGAAGTTTTTTTAACCACGATTTTTGGTTCCGATATTCTGAGCATTATATTGCTATGCACATTGGATAGCACGCTCTCTGCCTCACGACTCATGTTATCGGATTCAACATCACGCATAAGAATATAACTTGATACAACCATCGCAGAAAACGTAATAAAGACAAGTATCACTTGAAGATACGTGGTTATGATTGTCTTTATCTTGAGCATTATTTGCATAAACCCTCCTCTTTAATTTTTGAAAGTTCTTGTTTTTTTATTTGTATTTGTTTATCATAAATAAATTTATTCAGTTCTGCATCTAATTGTTTAGCATCTATCGGCTTTGAAATAAAAGCGTCAAAACCGCTCCCCAAAAATATTTCTGCCTGCCCAACAATCGCATTGGCCGTAAGCGCAATAATAGGATCTTCATAACCCATGGAACGTATTATTTTAACAGCTTCTATGCCATCCATTTTTGGCATCATGTGATCCATGAATATAATATCGTAACTTTTGCCGTTTTTAACTTTATCTATTGCTTCAAAACCACTTATTGCAGTTTCAATGGACAAGTCGTAAGGCTCCAAAAAACTTTTGGCAACATATAAATTGGATTCCAAATCATCCACAACCAAAACGCTGGCATAAGCCATTGATTTTCGGATAATATTTTGTTTCCTTATTTGCATAAAATTTCCCGTTTGGAAATCTTGCAAATTCTCTGCGAGTTCTTTGCCTAAAACTTTTGTGCTTACGACTTTTTGCGGCAGGCTAATGGTAAATGCAGAACCTTTATTAATTTCGCTTTCAATGGAAATTTTACCGCCCATAATGGTCACCAAATTCTGCACAATGGTCATTCCAAGCCCTGTTCCGCCTACCGTGCGATTATTGACTAAATTAAAACGGTAATACTCATCAAATATCCTGCTTTTCTGCTCTTCTGTCATGCCTTGCCCTGTGTCGCTTATGCGAAAAATCATCATAATATCGGATTCTTGGTCTTTGATTTTTTCTGTGGTGATAGACATTGAAATTTCGCCTGCATCGGTATATTTGAACGCATTTGAAAGTATGTTATTGAGTATTTGCTTTATCCTCAACTCGTCTCCTAAAAGCTCTGCCGGAATATTCTCATCCACTTTGAGATTGAATTTAATCAATTTCTTTTCTATGCGTGCGGCATAAAGCTGCACGGTATCGTTGATTAAACTGGCAACCTCGTATTTAACGGGAACTATCTCCATTTTTTTCGCTTCTATTTTGGATAAATCAAGCAAATCATTTACAATGTTGAGCAACGACTTGCCGGAATTGTGGATTATGCCGAGTGCTTCTTTTTTTTGCGGAACGGTCTCGTTTTGCAATTGAATTTCGGCAATGCCAAGAATAGCATTCATAGGCGTTCTTATTTCGTGGCTTATTTTGGATAAAAAATCGTCTTTTGATTTGCTAAGGGCAACCACTTTGTCCAAAGATTGCTGCAACCTTGTTGAATAAACATTGCGCATAATCGCGCCAGACATTATGTTTGAAACAGTTGCAAAAAATGTTCTTTCGTCTTCTGTCCATTCGTGCGTTAAAATGCAATTCTCTGCGCAAACAACTCCCCACAAACTACCCTCAACATAAAGCGGAGCATAGATAAACGAAGTTATGCCCATAGATTTAAGTATGCCGAATTTAGGCTCACTCGCAGTATTTGAACACGAAATCATAAGCCTCTGCGCATTTTCGTCTAGCTCTATGGGGAACAGCAATTTGTCGGTGGTAAAATTATCAAAACGGTCTATTTTTACCATAGGCACATTTTCGTTTGCATACCATTGATTAACTGGATAAACTTTTTTATTTTCGTAATCCACGTTAAAAACAAGCATTCTAGAAACATTCAAATTCTCGCCCAATTTTTCCAGAACCAAATCTATGCTTTTGTTTATATCTTCGTATAAAATGAAATTTTCCGAAATTTCGGTTATCGACTTTTGCAATTCCAATTTTGAGGCGAGCAAGTCGTTCTGTTTGCGTATATTATTCAATAAAATTCTGCGGTTGCGCAAATCATATTTGAACGAAATGATAAATCTCTTGTTTTTAAGCACCAGCAAGGTGAGTATGTTTTCCACAGGTATAACTTCACCACTTGCAGACTGCATATCCCACTCAAAGGTACGTTTGCCTTCCCTTACCGCTTTGTCTAAAAGCACTTTTGCTTCTTCCTTTGAATTTTTATTATCATAAGACTGCCGCTCAGGGCAAAAGAGCGCAAAATAATTATCCAAAAGATATTGTTTGCTTTTGGCACCTAGCATTTTCACTATTGCCTCGTTACAATCAATTGGCTGATAGTTTTCATCGAACAATACATAAGCCATCGGGTTTGCTTCTGTTATGGCTCGTATCATCTCTTGTGCCTCGGTTACGGCAGCTTCTATTTTTTTAATATTGCGCAAATCATAAATATAAACCAATCCGATGTATTTGCCTTTGTGCTTTACCCAAGTTATTGTCACTTCGCAAGGGATAATTTTTCCCGAAAAGGAAGTATGTATCCATTCAAATGCCAATTTCGAGCGGTCTGTAAGTATATGGCTTGCCAATTCTTTTGCCCTTTCATTGGATTTTGAACCGTCTGGCTGATATTCTGGCGACAAATCGAAAAATTTCTCTATAAATTGCAGCTTTGTGCACTCAAACATTTTTGTGGCAGCCTCATTGCAATTCAATACGTCTCCATTCTCGCTCAAAATAACTATGGATACGGGAACGGCATCAAGCATGGAACTGTTCAATTCGTTTGATTCTGCAATTTCAAGTTCCATTTGCCGCTGAATAAGGGTATTCACGCATAAAAAAGCAGCAGAACGCATCATTTCAACCTGCACTTCGTCAAAATAACGTTCATCATGGCGGTCTTCAAAAAGCGCAAAACCCCAAAAGGAATTTTTGATGAACAAAGGCACAACAAGAGCCGATACCACGCCAAACGAATGCAATGCTTTTGATTCCGGCATAAGTTTTGAAGGCCCGTTGATAATTTCATTATTTGACAAAATCGCTTCCCATTTAGGCATCAACTTGGCATAAGTTGTATCTTTCAAAACCTCGTGAAAAATCTCGGTTGTTCCGCCCGCTTCCCTATCCCAGCGGTATATCTGCGAAACGTGCAAACCTTCCGGCATGGGAAAATTGCGAAAAACTGAAAATCTATCCAATTTCGCCATATCGCAAATAGACCTTACCCCCGCTTCTATTCTCTTTTCATAGGCTCCTTGGCTTTGCGAAACAAATGTTATAGCGGCTTTATTGAGCATCTCCAGCATCTGTTTGCTGCTCTCCAATGCTTTGGAAGTTTTATCCATTTCAATTTCTGCTTGCCACTGGATAAAAACATTAGCGCATAAAAAGGCAGCCGAGCGCATCATCTCAACCTGCACTTCGTCAAAATAACGTTCATTATGGCGGTCTTCAAAAAGCGCAAAGCCCCAAAAGGAATTTTTGATGAACAAAGGCACAACAAGAGCCGATACAATGCCAAACGATTTCAGCATAGCCGATTCCGGCATTGTTTTCACAGGTCCGTTGACAATTTCATTATTTGCCAAAATCGTTTCCCATCTAGGTGCCATTTTAGCATAAGTCACATCTCTGAGCTTTGGGTCAATGTCTATTGTTCCGCTGTTTTTCCTATCCCAGCGATATTCCTGCAATGTGTGCAAGCAATCTGGCATGGGTAAATTGCGAAAAATGCAAAACCTATCCAATTCTGCCATATCGCAAATCGCTCTTACCCCATCTTCTATTCTTTTCTCAAAAGATTCTTCGCCCTGCGAAACGAATGTTATAGCAGCTTTATTGAGCATCTCCAGCATTTTTTTGCTGTCTTCCAATGCTTTGGATATTCCTACGGTCTCATTTTTAGTATTGCCACGCATAACATAGGCGTAATATAGTAAATTTTCTATAGTAGGTAATGATTAACTTAATGTTAGGGATAAGGGATATGGGATATGAATTAATCAGTAATTACTATATTTATATTTGAAATATGAAAATAGTTGTCTTAACAGGGGCTGGGATTAGCGCAGAAAGCGGGCTGAAAACCTTTCGCGATGCAGACGGCCTGTGGGAAAACGAACCGGTGCGAATCGTGGCAACGCCGGAGGGCTTTGAAAGCGAGCCCAAGCGAGTTATAGAGTTTTACAATAAACTCAGAAAGGGCTTGAAAAACGTGGAACCCAACGCGGCACACCAAGCTCTTGCAAAGCTAGAGGAGAAATTTGGCGATGATTTTTTGCTGATAACGCAAAACGTCGATGATTTGCACCAGCGAGCCGGCAGCAAAAGGGTGATACCCATGCACGGCGAGCTTTTGAAAGTCCGCTGCCTAGGGCCAAAGGAGCACGTGACAAACTGCTCAGAAGAGCAGCCCGAAAAATGCCCTGACTGCGGGGCAAAAATGCGACCGCACATAGTTTGGTTCGGCGAAATCCCCTTTGAGATGAACAAAATTCAAAAGGCGTTAATGGGGTGCAATCTGTTCGCATACATAGGCACAAGCGGGGTTGTGTATCCCGCGGCAGGCTTTAAGCAAATAGCAAAAATGGCTGGTGCCCGCGTTGTGTGCCTGAACTTGGAAAGCACCGGAGACAGCTACACAGACGAATTCATACAGGGCAAAGCCACCGAGGTTGTCCCAAAATGGGTCAAGGCAATTACGGATGCTAACTGACTTTGCAAAAGAACACAACCTAGTTTTGCCCGAGAACTTTCCCAGCAAAATTCAGGAATTCTGCAAGCTGCTACTAGAAGCAAACAAAACCACAAACCTAGTTTCAAAAAACGATGAGCAAAAACTTTTGACAAGGCACGTAGCAGACTCGCTTATATTCGCTACACACCCCGTTCACTCTGCAAACCAGTGGACAGACATAGGCTCCGGTGCAGGCTTTCCAGTTATTCCCCTTAGCCTTTATTTTCCGCAAATAAAATTTTATGCAACCGAAACCCGCAAAAAAAGATGCGATTTTTTATCACAGGCAAAGCAAAGCTTGAATTTGCAGAATTTGGAGGTGATTCAGGGCAAAGCGGAGAACTGCGGATTAAAAAATATGGACATTGTCTCTTGCCGAGCAGTTGGCTCTTTAGACGAAGATTTTGAGAAAGCGAAAAAAATTTTGAAAAAAAATGGGCATTTTTTGACTGTAAAGTCAAAACGGTTGGTTGACGAGATGAGGGCAAAAAACAATAAACTGCTAAAACGAGCGAATATAACGGATTACCGCTTGCCAGGCGAAGAAATGGAATATATTTTTCTACATTTTGTCATAGGAGAACTTTTATTATGAAAAACACATTAGGAAAATATCCGGGAAGCCTTTACATTATGGACGAGGGAACAGATTCCTCCCATATACAGGAAAGGGAATACACTTTTAAAACTGAGATGATCAACGGCTTGTACGCAAGCGATGTTCACGTCAAGCTCCACTACGAGGAAGAAAGGAAAATGCATTTCGGCATAATCCACATTCATATCAACAATGCCTTGTGGCTCAAGCCCATCAATTTTATCCACGACTGCGCCAAGGACAAAATTCACCTGATACACAACGACCTGTATGAACACGAGGTCTATAACGATGAACTCATAGAAAAGATCAACAATGTGGCAAAAAACTACATTTCAAAAGCCATAGGTGATATAGAGAAAGCAATATCTCAACTCAAAACTTGATAGCCTAAACAAAATATGATTACGACTCTTCAAATTGACTTGTTGCCAGAAGGGCTAGAAGACCTTTCACTGATTTCCGAAAACCTCATTAAAATATACGATATAATCAAAGCCGAATTCCCAGACGTTTACGTGAATTGCAAAAAAGGCAAAAGGATTCACAACCATAGCGGTTACAGAAAGCCCGACTCAAGAGTAGGAGCAGCGAATTCCGCTCACAAGGTGGGAATGGCTCTAGACCTTCACCGCGAATCAAAGAGGGAAAACCTGAATCTGTACGAATGGGTTATTCAAAACGGAGCCGCCCACGGTATATGCAGAATGGAAGACAGAAAAGTCACCATTGACAATTCACCTGGCTACGGCTGGGTTCACATAGACATTGCCGAAGGCAACAAGTCCCGCCCCAACCAATGGCAAAATGGTATTTACGTGTTTATTCCTTGATTTTGGAGTAATTGCAAATTTAAGGAACCTCGGACATAGGCTTGTTAAATGTTACTATATTATTGATAATTGCCAAAATTTTATGCTAAGAGGTATTTATGGAGATGATTCAAATTAGGACTAGAGTTAAAAAGACTCAAAACAAGAAGTTCCAAAAGATAGCTCGGCAAAAGGCGCAAGTTGAACCTTTTGAAACAGAAGAAGAGGCTCTTGAATTTGTAACTAATTTGTCTATGGATTACACTAAATGGCAAGAAAATCTTATGGAAGATATGTCCGTAAAAGAAATTAGCGATAAAGCAGTAAAATACAGACAAACGAAAGCGGGGTAATTATGCTAACTAATTCCTAC
>Ga0268262_10001024_pt1 | contig 35702 bp, 26 predicted proteins | sample TergutNc150P3_FD_190354 | JGI IMG/M metagenome (GOLD analysis project Ga0268262, IMG submission 190354) | Nasutitermes corniger P3 segment gut microbial community from laboratory colony in Florida, USA - Nc150 P3 (SPAdes) (version 2) | ecosystem: Host-associated > Arthropoda: Insects >...
CGCTCCGATATATTTATCTTCTCCCTCTTCATCGATGGTTATGGTCGCGGTCGGCGTCCCGTCTTTCGCAGGGGTTCCTATTTTCAATTTCTCTATATCTGCCGTCTCTATAATCTGATCTAACCTAACCACCACCGTTTTCGCATTAGCTACTCCTTCTATTGTCAATATAGTGTTCCCACTTCCAGTCACTTTTTCTGTTGACCCATTAGGCACACTTCCTCCAATAGTCCAACCTCCAACCAAGTAACCATTGTTTGGAGTAACGGTGAATGTAACATCAGATCCGCTCGTTACTGTAGCATTTGTACTAGGTAACTCTGCGTTTGAGTTAGCCGTATTATCATCACTTGTACTAGATACGGCTTTAATTGATCCGTTAGAAGCGTTGTTCACAGAGAACGACACAGCGAATTTCTGTTTTGGAGTTGCAGGAAAGGTAATAACAATTTCCAATTCACTCGATTGGCCACTTGAAAAAGTAGTACTACCTATTTTCACTTTTGTTTCGCCAGGCCAAGAATTACTTTTAAAGTCATCTAGGTTTCCATCCCATTCGTTATTACCGCTAGCTTTCTCTTTGAAAAAATAATCAGTCTCTGCTTCTAGCACCACTGTCACAATGTAAGTTCTATTATAGTTGAATTCCATATTTTCGTTCCAAGTATCTTGATTATCATCTTCTTCCCATGAAAGACTTTTCACAGTGAAACCAGTATAAGTGGCAGACAAATCACCAAGTGCTACAGGATCCTCTTCCGGCACAGGTGCTATGATTTCATCGAGAGCATCCGCCTCAACCGGATCATCAGCCCACGCCCCTCCTGCCGCGCCCAACAATATCCCCACTGTCGCTAACAACGTCAGCGCCCACCCTTTCCCTACCCGTCCAACGTTTTTCATGGTACCTCTCCTTGTTATGTTTCAAAATAATTACAGTTTGTTATCGTATTCATGTCCCGTTTACCGTTTTTTCCGTGTTTTAACCGTCGTATTCGTCTCTACGTTATTTTTTCGGCGCTTCCGGCATTACGGTTGTAAGAACCCGGGTTGCGTCCCGCCTTTCAAATCACGGTTATATTTTTCAACGCCAAAACGCTTACAAAGCCGTCGGACGGCAGTTCCGGGAATACATTCAGGTTTATCGTATCATCCACCCAGTCTATTCCGACCCCGATAGCCGCCGCGATTTCCTTTTCGCTCCAATTTTCAGCGCGCATATTTTCTACGATCCATTTAAGAGTTTTTCTCGTACTTTCTTCTTTGATTTTGGCGTCGAATTCCCCATTACACGTTATCGGGTATATGATTTTCGATCTTCTACATCTTCTATAGAGTATTTCCGACGATTGTCCGATAACCTTTGCGACTTCGTCTATGCTTCTTATTTTTTCTTTGCATGTATTATAGACGACCCTAGATAAGGCTTCCGACCGCCCTCTTTCAATGGAATAGTCTTCGATGTCTTTTTCCGAGCGTTTTACATTGTCCATGATAATCCTCCGTCTTTGATATTGTTTGTCCTAGGTTATCCTAGTACAATTTCCGGTTAAAAGCTCCTTTTTTCGAGTAAAACCCCTCGTCGCCCCCCCCAAATCGGCGTCCCCCCCACCTTTTTCCGCCCATTTTCGCGCCTACAAGAAGTACGTGGAAAATAGACAGAAATTGTCTAAATTAAAGGGCCGTTTAAAATAGACTGGCCTGTTAAAATTAAAGTTTTTTTAAAGTCTTTTAAAATCAAATGCTTTAAAATCTAATGCTTTTAAATCAAAGTCTTTAAAATCAAATTCATTTTTAGACGGAAGGCTTCGCCTTCCATAGATAGTTCGGGGGCTAACTTGTTTATCTCGGCGAAGCCAAACCCCCGAACTTCAGTCAAAGTCAACGTCAACACACTGGATTGCTTCGTCGCTTCGCTCCTCGCAATGACCGTCATTGGCTTCGCCGCGATAAACACGGTGCGAGCGAAGCGAAGCAACTTGTTTATCTCGCCGTAGGCAATCCAGTCTTTTGACTTTGCCTTTGACTTTGATTGAATATGCGGGGTTTAGCCCCGCATATATCTATGAAGCCGAAGGCTTCGTCTAAAAAAGAATTTAAGCTTTTTTTACGATTCCAAAATCTTTTTCACCTCGGCTTCCGGTATTTCGGCAGCCTTTGCAATATCGGCGATACTGATTCCTATCCTTTGCATATTCTTGACGAACTTCACTCGTTCTTCCCGCCGTGCGTTATGAAGCGCCGCTAATTCGTCGAGCCGCGCCCGTTCGCGTAGACGTTCCGCGTTTCTAAACTTTTTTGACGCTATTACGTTTTTGTACCCCATTACCGCTTGTTCCATGACTTCTCCTCCTATCTTTGCGATTCTTGCCATTTCTTCGTCTGTTTCTGCGTGAAACAGCGCCATCCACAATTTTAGTCCGTTTCCGGCGTCTTTTTCCGTCACTTCCGGCAACTTCTTCAGTTCGAAGTAGTGCAGGCTCATTTTGTCCGTCAGTTCTGTGTGCCGTGTGACTTCCAAGGCTCGAAATTCCGAGTGGAAGTCTTTTGTATCTTCGAACAGATCAAAAGCGACTATGTTTATGGCTACCGTAGGCGGCAAGGCGTTGTAATTTTTATCGCCTTCAAGCAAAGAGTTTGAGTAGCACCGCGCCCAGTAAAAGAGTGACCGCGCCGGGTAGTCTTTTTCGTCCTTAGCCTGAACCTCCAGGTTGACCTGTTTTTCGTTCACCTCCATTAATATATCCAAAACGCAATTTTTGCCCCCCAGTTCTTTCGCCGTCACTCTGGGGTTGGTTATATTGAACTTTGTTATATCGTCCATCTTTATGTCCAATACCTGCGAGACCAAGTTTTTAAGCAGGTCTTGGTATTTTACAAAGAACAGTTTGAACACCGTGTCTCGCGTAAGTTTGAACGTTAACTCGGCCATTCTGTCCCCGTCTTACGATTCTAAAATCTTTTTCACCTCGGCCACCGATATTTTGGTAGCCTTCACGATATCCGCGATACTGAATCCTGCTTCGTGCATGTTCTGTATGATTTCGGTTTTGCCTTCAGCTCTGCCTTCAGCTCTGCCTTCGGCCCTGCCTTCTTCTCTCTCCGCGTACGTCACGCTGTTAAGGCTTCTGCGGGATTCAAGGTACTTTTCGTATTCTGCCCGTTTGTCCTTAGAGAGGTTCATCAGTTTTAATTTTACTTTGGCCTCTTCTATTCCCGCCGCTGTGAATTCGTCGCGGGCCTCGTTGTTTTTAAGTATATATATCCACTCGTCGAACTTGCCGCGGAGCGTTTCATCGAACATATCCGGCAGGATCATGTAGTATTCGGGGTGGATTTCGACTTGTTCTTCAGAGCCTTTGCTCGGGATTTGGGCGAACGGGATGATCGGTTCGTCCTCGAAGTGGACGCCTTTAAACCCGCTGAAATTCCCGTGAAAAAGGTACTCGCGTTTCGCGTTTACGCGGTTCCCGTAAATTACGTTTATAGAGTAAACTTTCCTCATAAAGTATTCGTTACCTTCTTTGACTTGTTCGGTCAGCGCCTTGCTGACGCCGAAGAGCACTTTGCCGAAAAAGTCGGATTCCTGATGGAACTGTATCTCGAACACGACGATTTCTCCGCCGTCTATTTGGGCTTTCAGGTCTACGCGGTTGATCTTTTCGTCTTTGTCGATCTTATTAATCTCTTCTCCGAGCAAGCCTGTCACAACGACGTGGCCGCCCATGAGTTCGCTGAGGAAGCCGCTGAGTATGGCGTAGTCATCCTTTCCGCGCAGTAGGTATTTCACTGCGTAGTCGAAGGTTATCAGTTTGCGGTCGTCCATACGAATTCTCCATTAAAATCAAAGTCTTTAAAATCTTTTAAAATCAAATGCTTTTAAATCAAATTCTTTTAAAGTCAAAGTTTTTTAAAGTCAAAGTCTTTTTTAGACGGAAGGCTTCGCCTTCCATAGATAGTTCGGGGGCTAAACCCCCGAACTTCAGTCAACGGCAAAGTCAAAGGCTTTTGACTTTGATTGAAAATGCGGGGTTTAGCCCCGCATTTATCTATGAAGCCGAAGGCTTCGTCTAAAAAAGAACTTAAAGATTTTAAGGCTTTAAGGCTTCGTCAGCTCGGCCATTCTGCCCCCGAATTTTGGCTCAAAAAGGCCTTTGGGGGAGTTTATCCTACCTTGGGCCTTGGCAATCTATCTTCAATAATATCGGCATTTTTGACCGGCGGCTTGACTCTTTTACGTGTTTTCGTCCACCGGAATTGCGTTTTCGGGTGGACATTTTTTCCGAGTTTCGGCATTTTTTGGTCGCTGAGCGTAACCGAAACGCCGCGTATTTTTCGTCATTTTTGTCATTTTGGCGACTATTTTGCCGCTTATTCGGCCCAATTATGGCTTAATTCGGCGGTTTTGGCGTTAATCGGCCCACTATATCATCATATAATATACCATATAGCGGGTAAAAATACAATAAAATTTTGTTATATTTGGCCCTTCCGGCCGCCTATCGGCTTTGGGGCGGAATAACTTTAGCGATTTGTTATACATTATTTACATTGCAAATGGCGTGCCAATAATGCATTGATAGCTCCAAAAATATTTGATTTTCGGGGCGGAAAGAGGTATATTAGATAAAGAAGGGGGGTAGGCGCTTTGGAGCTTAGACGAATAGAGGGCGAGTGGAGCGATCAAGAAAACTTGGAGGCGGTAAACCCTAATTTCGGGACGGGAGCCAAAGCGCTTATCACCAACTGCGGAAATTGTACGGTGGCCAATGAGTTACGCCATCAAGGTTACGACGTGGTGGCTCTGCCAAACTTAACAGGTAAAGGGCTGTCTATTGATGAACTAGCCGATATGTTTGACGGAGCTACGGTACGTAACGCGTCGAAACTGTCAATGACAGAAGCGCCAAGCGAAATGGTACGGAAAGTAGAGCAAGATGTTTTGACGTGGGGTGACGGAGCAAGGGGCGCTATTAGAGGGGAGTGGTCACGTAAAAACGACAACAACGCCGGGCACCTCTTTTCTTTGGAAGTACGCAACGGCGTTGTTAAGTACGATGATGGGCAAATAGGCAAGGAAAATGTGAAGCATCTGGAGAACATGAAGGCGCAGACCTTAAAATATGTCAGGCTCGACAATACAAAACCTAACGATAAGGTTACAAAAGCTGTAAAAAATAGAATGGAGGGAATATGACTTTACAAGAGGCGTATCTTAAAGCGAAAAGCGACGGGGAGGAGTATGGTCCCGTGCGCTTGAGTTCATGCAGGGACTATGGGGAGTTTTGGGGGTTTTGTTTTGTACCCGCGTTAGGCAAAAACTTGCTAAAAGAACTTAATGGCGGTATTGGCGAGTGCGATATCACAGTAAACAAGAAGACCGGGGCAATCGGCTATTTCATCCCGCCCATGGACTTTGATTTATGGAATAAGGCCGTACCCGTTCCCATAGAGCAGTTTTCCGAATACAACGTGGCGATCTAAGTTTCGGCCCGCTCAGGGGATTGGTCTGAGCGGGGGCGAAACTTTGGTTGGGCGTTTTTACTCGGCTTCGGCCCTTTTGAGGGCTTCTTCCGCTATTTTTTTGAGGGGCAGGACGATTGTGGCGGCGCCTAGTTTGAACGCCTCGCCGGGCATTCCCCAGACCACGCTTGACTGCTCGTCTTGCACTATCGTGTACGCTCCGGCTTCTTTCATGGCCAGGAGGCCTTTGGCGCCGTCTTTGCCCATGCCGGTCAGGATCATGCCTACGGCGTTGGCTCCGGCGTACTGGGCCACGGAGTTGAAGAGCACTTCCACGGCCGGGCGCTGGTGGAATACCAGCGGGCCGTCTTTAAGCTCGACTAAGTACTGGGCGCCGGATCTTTTCAGCACCATGTGCTTGTTGCCGGGGGCTAAGAGCGCCCTGCCGGGGATGACGCGGTCGCCGTTTTCGGCTTCCTTCACGTTTATGTCGCAGGTGCTGTTGAGGCGCTCGGCGAAGGATTTGGTGAAGTATTCGGGCATGTGCTGCACTATCACCGTTCCGGGGGCGCCGGCGGGGAAGGAGACCAGCACGTCTTTTATGGCCTCGGTGCCGCCTGTTGACGCGCCTATGGCTATGATCTTGTTCGTCGTTTTGGTCATGGCCAGGCGTTTGGGCGGTTCGGACGACGCGGCGGCCCGCTCTCTCACCATGTCGGCTCTTTTTTTCATGTCGACCATCGCGGCGGCTTTAATCTTCTGTATGAGCAGCTCGGACATGTCGCCCACGCTGTAGGCGGTGCCGGGTTTGCACATCACGTCCACGGCGCCGTACTGGAGCGCCTCCATCGCGAGTTCGCTTCCGGCGGCGGTCAGCGACGAGACAATGATGACCGGGATCGGATGGTGCTTCATCAGTTTGCGCAGGAAGGTAACGCCGTCCATACGCGGCATCTCGACGTCGAGCGTGATGACGTCGGGCTTCAGCGTTACGATCTTGTCGCGAGCCACGTAGGGATCGGGGGCGGTGCCCACGACCTCGATGTCCTTATCCTTGGAGAACTCACGAGTGAGTATCTGCCGCACCACAGCGGAATCGTCTACCACCAAGACTCTTACTTTCATAGCACCCTCCCCTGTAAAGTCAAGACTTGTACACCGTCAGCTTAACCACCAAGCAGTATCCTTCCGTCTCAAAGAACTGCATGCACTCCGACTCCGCGTCCTCGTCGACTTTCGCCAGGTCGTTGAGCACGCCCATGACCGGGGCGCTGAGGTTGAAGACCGCCTCTTCGCCGTAGGCCTCCGTGAGGAAACGTCCGCACATCACGTTCAGGCTCTCCTTGAGAGCGTCCGCCGCGTGATCACCGGCCGCCGTATCGTCCGGTTCTATACCCAGTATATTGCTGGCCAAGAGCAGGCATAAGTTTTTGCCGGCCGCAATTTCGAACTTGCCGTTCGTAGGCCCGGTAAAGCGCATTGAGGCCTCGTAGGCATCCTCTATCTGGTTGTAGTCGAACGCCGAGGCGTCCTGAGACTCGCAGAAGAGGAAAGCCAGATCCTCAAGAATGCGTTTGCAAACGCCGTCCAGGATCATGGAAGCAACCGTTGATTCCACATTAACCGCCTTTCATTTTTAGAGACTCTAGAAGAACGCGTCCCGTATCATACTATATTACCGTATCAGCGCCGCGTTTATTGCATGCAATCGCGCGGCGTTCAGTTTAAACATATTTTCAGTACGCGTCATCCGCCCTGGGCGGCTCCCTCCACGTAGCCCTGGAGCACGCCGTCCACCACGGACTTGAAGAGTTCCGGGGTGACCGGCTTCCTCAGGAAGCCCCTCACGCCCATCTCCCGCAGCGTTTCGAGCCGGGTTTTGCTGCCCTCCGTGGAGATGACCACCACCGGCGTGGACTCCATGTAGCCCAGCTTCTGCATCTCCTTGACCATCTCCACGCCGTTCATCACAGGCATGTTGATGTCGGCGAAGACGAGGTCGACCCACTCCTTCTCCAGGATGCTCAGCGCCTCCCTGCCGTTCTCCGCCTCGAAGACCGTACCGATCTCCACGCCGGCCATGCAGATGGTCTTCGTCAACACGGCGCGCATCGTCTGCGAATCGTCCACTATCAAAATATTGTACGCCATTGTGCGTCGCTCCTAACTAAATTTCTCTCTCTTCGCCTTTAGAGCGGATGAGTGTTCTCCCCGTAGCCATGTCGAGGACGAGCGTACGGGAGACATCGCCGCCCACCTCCGAACCGTTAAGCATTATCCCGTTCTTCCACAGCAACTTTCGGAAGAGCGTGACATTGCGTTCACCTATTCTGAAAAAACCGTTTTGATCCAAGATCGCCGCGCAGCCCGCCGCCTTCACCACCATGCGAGATTTCTGGCCGCCGGCCTCAAAGAACTTCTGGAAGAGCAGCGAAACCCCGGTGTCCACAAACATCGCCGGGTTCTCTTTCGCCTTGGTCTTATCCTCCGTCGTGCAGTTCGGCAGCTGGCAGTGAACCATGCCGCCGACATGCGTTTGCGGGTCGTAGACGGTCACCCCCAAACACGACCCCAGAGAATACGTGATTATCGTATCCTCCGCGCCCTTGGTCAACGCCCAATCCGATATGCCGACAGTTATGTTGCTCATTTTATCCTAACGAACCCTTTATTTTACGTACACGGACGGCTGCACGGTTTCCATGTCGCACAACATGCCGGCCATGCTCTCAGAGTGGCCCACCATAAGGTAGCCGCCCGGGCGCAGCAAACGGGAGAACTCGTCCATGAGCCTCTTCCTGACTATATTGTCGAAATATATCATCACGTTACGGCAGAAGATGAGGTCGAACGGGCCTTTCATGGGGAAGGGCGGCTTCGACAGGTTCAGCCTCTTGAACGTGATCATGTTCGCGAGCGTGTCGTTAACCGTGTACACCTTGGACGACCCCGTCCCCTGGGCGGTGAAGTACTTGGCGCGCAGCTGCGGGGTGACCCCGTTCATCTTAGCCTCCGTGTACTTGCCCTCCTTCGCCTTCGCCAATATATGCGTAGATATGTCGGTCGCCAGTATCTTGCACTCCCCGCGGAAGCCCTTGGCGTTCTCGAGGAAGGTCATGGCGAGCGTGTACGGCTCCTCGCCGCTGGAGCTGGCCGCGCACCAGATGCGCACCTTGTTCTGCCCCTCCTCCACCATCTTCCTCACGAAATCCGCCATGAAAACGAAGTGGTCGTTCTCGCGGAAGAATGAGGTGACGTTCGTGGAGATCACGTCGAGAAACTCGATGAACTCCGTCTCCGAGTCCTCGCCGTCGCCGGTGAGGAACTGCAGGTAATCCTTGTAATTCTCGTACCCCAGGGCGCGCAACCGTTTGCCGACGCGGGCCGAAACAAGCGCTTCCTTCCCCTCCCCGAGGGTGATGCCGCTCTTGTCGTAGATCAGCTTGCGAAACGTGTCGAACGTCTTCATGTCCATGTCCATAATAGCCCCCCCCTTCTTTATGACGCTTTCAATCCTATAATCCTAATCAGTTAATCCAATCCTCCGCCCTCAGCTTCGTCACCTTCAATACCGCCACCTGCCCGGTCGACAGGTCGAAAACTACTTTGCGGCCCACTCTGCCGCCCACGTCTTCCGACATTATCGTTATGCCCTTTTCGTTGAGAACTCTTCTGGCGACCTCGACGTTGCGCATTCCGGTGCTGTCCATCGCGCCGTCGGGGTGGCCGCCGCCTATTATATGGGCTGTCAGGCTGCTTACGTTGCAGCCCTCCTCGCACATCAGTTTGATGAGGGCCATAGTGGCCACGTTTCCGTACTTGGGCGTGGCCTGGTCTTTGCGCATGGTCTGCGGATAGATGAAGTGGTTCATCCCCCCGCAACGGGCCTCCGGATCCCACAGGCACACGGAGACGCAGCTGCCCAGCACCGTCTGAACGGCGCCTTCGCCGGTCGCGATGTAGATACAACCGCGCTCTAACAGGTGCTGTAGTTCCCCCATAGCCCTACCTGTACCTTTTTGACTTTTAATCCTATAATCCTTTAAATCCTACCAATCTTAATACAAAACATCACTCTTCGTATATCATCGGATCCCCGGTCACTACTTCGGCCTTGGGGTCCGCAATCGTGCTTCCGCTTCTCATGGCCAGTTTTATCGTTTCGGCTATGTCTATGATCAGGCTGACTTTGCCGTCGGGCATGATCGCGCCGCCGGAGACGCCGTCTATCTTCCCTACGCCGTCGCCGAGCTTTTTGATGACCGTTTGCTGCTGGCCTATGATTCTATCTACTAAGAGTCCGGTGCGTTTGCCGGCGTCTTCGACCACCATCACTATGCCCTCTTCCAGGGAGATGGTGTTCTTTTTGCCCATCACCTCGGCAAGGCTGTATAGCGGCAGGAGCTGGCCGTGGCACATTACCATTTTCTGGGTGCCCATTACGTCGGTCAGGTCTTTCATTGCCGGTTTGAAGTTTTCCACCACGGAGAAGGTGGGCAGTATGTAGCGCTCGTCGCCGGCGACCACCACCATGCCGTCCATGATAGCCAGGGTGAGCGGCAGGTGGATGATGAACGTCGTCCCCTCGCCCACCTTGGTATTGATCTCTATGCGTCCGCGCAGGGCTTCCACGTTTTTCTTGACCACGTCCATTCCCACGCCGCGGCCTGAGATGTCGGTCACTTGGGCGGCGGTCGAGAAGCCCGGGGCGAATATCAGGGCGTGGATCTCGGCGTCGGAGATTTGCGCGTCGGGTTCCACCAGGCCTTTTTCTATGCCCTTTTTCAGGATGGCGTCGCGGTTGAGGCCCCGGCCGTCGTCCTGAATCTCTATGCAGATGGAGCCGCCCTTCTGGTAGGCGCGGAGGGTGATGGTTCCGGTGCGCGGCTTGCCCACCGCCGCGCGTTCGTCCGGGTGCTCCAGACCGTGGTCGGCGGAGTTGCGGATCATGTGCACCAGCGGGTCGGCTATGTGCTCTATCACCGATTTGTCGAGTTCGGTGTCCTCGCCCTCGCTCACGAAGGCGATGTCTTTTTCGGCTTTTTTGGCGAGGTCGCGGACGAGGCGGGCCATCTTGTTGAAGGTGGCTTTCAAGGACATCATGCGCATCGAGAGGCCGATCTCCTGCAGCTGGCGCGTGATCTTCTTGAGCTGGCGGGCGTTGGCGCCCAGGCTCGTGCTCTGGAAGTCCGTGCTTTCGAGTTCGCCCGTCACCATGGACTCGGTTATGACCAGCTCGCCGATCATGTCCACCAGTTTGTCGAGCTTATCGGTGTCTACCTTGACGCTCTCTTTGACCACGACCGCGCCCTTCGCGGTCGGGGTGCCCTGCTTCTCCAGGGCCTGCGACACGTCGGTCGGGGTGACCACGCCGCGCTCGACCAGTATTTCGCCCATTTTGGTGCCCGGCCTGCGCTCCTGCTCGCGCAGCACGGACTCCACCTCCGTCGGCGAGACCTTGCCGTCGCTGACCAGTATCTCGCCCAGCTTGGGCATGGGTTTGTTGTTGAGGAGGCTGTCGTGCATCGCGTTGACCGAGGCGATGATCTGGTCCATGATCTCCTGCACCACGTACATCGTGCTGTTCTCAAGCGCTAACGTGAGCGCCTCCACCTCTTTCTTCAGCGTGTCCACCGTGGAGAATATGAGGTCTATGGCCGCGCTGTTGAGCACGAAGACCTTCTCTCTGGCCTTGTCCATGAGGCTTTCGGTGGCGTGGGCCAGGGCCTGTATGGCGTCCAGCGAGAGGAATCCGGCGACGCCCTTTATAGTATGGAATACGCGGAAGAGTTCGTTTATGATGTCTACGTCGGCGGGCGTGGCCTCGAGCCTGAGCAGCGCCGAGTCGGCGTTCGCGAAGTGCTCCTGCGCCTCCTCGATGAACTCGGTGAGCAGCGACGCGTCGAGCGTGGATATGTCGATTTCGCGTTTGAACTTCACGGTCGGCTTGGCCTTTGCCGCCGGGTCTACGAAGAAGCCTTCGGCGTCTTGTTTGAGCGGCGCGGCCTTGGGTTTTGGCGGTTCGTCTTCAATGGCGTCCATATCGAAGTTGAGGTCTTTGGCGATGTCGCCCATCGCGTTCGCCGGCAGCGCGTCTATGTCGATGATAGCGGACTCTCCCACGCTGCCGCCCGCGCCGTACTGGCACTCGCGCCGCAGCTCGGTGAGCGCCTCGCCGAGCTTAGCGATTCCGTCGGCCGGCGTAAGCTCCTGGAATATGATCTTCTCCACGAGGGCGATACAGTCGTTGGCCCCCTTCTGGACGCGTTCGTCCTCGGAGAGGGTGCGCAGCTTCTCGAACTTGGCGTGGATGTCCACGGCGAGCGCCTGGTTGTCGGTGGGGTCTACGAGGACGAGCGCCCCCGATATTTCGTCCACCATTTCGAGGACCGCGGCCAGCGGGTCGCCGCCCCCCTCGCCGCTAAGCTTGCGGGTAAGCGCCGCGAGCGCGTCCGCGGCCTGCTTCTTGCCGTCGGCCGGGGAGACCTCCTGAAAGATGATCTTCTCTATGATCGAGATGCACTCGTTCGCCCCGTTTTGAACGTTGGCGTCGCCTGAACCGTCGCGCAGCTTCTCGAGCGGCGCGTGAACCTTGACGGCCAGCGCCTGATTGTCTGAAGGGTCAACCTCGGCCAAAGCCGCCGCAATACCCTCCACCGCCTTTACCGCATCATTTTGTTCTGCCATTACCTTCCCCCCCCTGCTCTTCGCCGCCTTCGCCGCTAGCCTTAGATTTAGACTTGGACGTTAGACATAGACCCGACCCCTCTTCTCACTCAGCTCTTCCGACAATACAACCCCAACACACAATCCGTTGGGCGCGGGATCAATATAACATATCAATATAGTTTATCTGCACAACAAAATACAAATATTTTTTTTTATTATTTTTTTTATTGTTTTTTTGATCAAAAAAAATTTTCATTATTTTCATTTTAGGATTAGGATTTTTAGGATTATATAGGATTAGTAGGATTGAAACGCCGCGCTGCCTCCGGCGCAGGGCGGCTTCGGCTCCGCTCAGCCACCTTTCGGGGGGATTATGTATGATTATAATAATAGGATTAAGACACCGCGCTGCCTCCGCCTCCGGCGCCGGGTCGGGCGTTTTACCTACTTCTTCTTCACGGACTGCTCGTAAGACTGCGTGACCGTGATCTCCAGCATCTGGAACGACTCCCTGTCCAGGTACTTGCTGAGCGGCTTTTTGTACTTTTCGAAGCGTTTGTAGGCCTCTTTCACGTTGTTTTGCTCCACCAGGCCGTAGATTCTGGCCATGTAGGTCTCGGCTTTGGCCCTGTTTTTGTCCAGGTTGGCCTTGGCGGCGGCCGCGGCGCGGTCTCCGTTTTGGACGGACGTTTCCAGCATCGCGAAGGCGTTCTTATCCATAGCGGCCGAGAGGAATACCTTTTCCTTATTAAACAGGCGCATGGCGTCTTTCGGTTTGTTGTGCTGGAGCAGCGTATATATATTGTTGCTGACGTTGGCGATCTTGTCGCGTATCAGGCGCAGGCTGTCGGCCTTCGCCTGGGCGCGCTTCATGGCCTTGTTCTGCACGCCCAGAACCATCTCGTAGTCCTTGCGGGAGTCGCCCGATGTGTCGGCGTCGACCATCTTGACCTTGGATTCGAGCGCCCTTTCGGGCCGCACCTTCATGATGGCCTGGTCGACGACGGACGAGCGTTCGGTGGATATGTTCATCCGCTTTTGCAGAACCTCCTGCAGGTACTCGATGGCGGCGTCGGGCCCTTGCTTGTCCAGCACGCCCAGGGCTAGTTTGACCAGGGAGTCTTCGCGGAAGTCGAGGGCGGTCATCGCCCGCTCGGCCCGTCCGGCGGCCTCCGACCCGTCCTTGGAGGGCAGGAACTCGCGGATCTCGTTCAGGCGGTTCTGGGCCATGTTCAGCTGCTGGCGGCTTTCGGAGAGGCGGAACTCCCTATAGGCCCTCTCCCCCGCGTCTAGGGCGGAGAGCACGCGGGGCATCTCCGAGTCGGCCCCCAGCAGACGCTCCAAGCGCATACGCTGGCTTGTAAGCTGGGCGGCGTTTATCATCAGATAGTTTTTGTTCTTCTCGCAGTACTCCAGCTCGCGCTTCGCCGTGAAGGCGTCGTTGGAGTTGAGCGCCTTTTCTAGCGAGTAGAGCGCCTCCTGGGACACCTGACGGTAGCGCTTGTTGTAGTGATCGGCGATATTGTTGGCCTGGCGTCTGTCGACCTCCTCCATCCTTCGGAATATCCCCCGCACCATAGCGAAGTCCGGCCTGAACTTGTTCGCCTCGGCGTTGTACTGCCTGATAAGGTCGTTGGCCGTGAGGATCCGCTTGTCCTCCGCTATGCGGCGCATTTCCTCCTCCTCGAGGTATATCTGCGCCTCGACCTCCTGCACCTTCATGGCGACGTAGCGTTCGTTGGGGTCGCCCTTGGCCCTCTGCTTGAGGTCGGCGAGGATGGCCCGCGCCCGCGCGACGGCGGTGGACTGCTTGTTGTTGGCCATTGTATACTGAGCGCTGGCCTCGTTGAGGACGTAGAGGGCGCGCATCACGGTGGTATCGACGTAAGTCTGCGACATGTAGACGCGCGGAGCCGCCGGGGCCGGAACCGCCGGGGCCGATGCTGACGGCGCCGGGGTTTGCGCCGGCGCTGACGGTTGGGCCGACGGGGCCGGTTTCGCCGGAGCCTGGGCCGGCGCGGCGGTCTGGGCAACCGCGGACAACGGGCTAGACAGCGCAAAAAGCGCCGCCAGCGCCAAGATCGGGGTCAGTTTAGATATCATAGCCATGAATACAATATAATATGTGGCGGGTTGGATTTATACATTTTTTAATGACAAAATTTTCCCGCACCACTGATAAATTTTTCCTACCCCCGCTCCATTTATCCCCCAAAAATCACAAAAAAACACCTTTTTAACCGCAAAAGAGCGATTGGCACGCCATTTGCTCTTTATGTTTCCCGTAAGCGCCGCGAATTGTCGCGGAAAGATTGAGTTGCTTTAAAAAACCGTAAAAAACCAATCACATACACCCTTTACGGGAGGATTTTTATGCGTATCAACCACAACCTTATCGCCATTAATACCCACCGGCAACTGGGTATTAGCGAGAACTCCGGCGCGAAGTCGATGGAAAAACTCTCCAGCGGCTACCGCATAAACCGAGCCGGGGACGACGCGGCGGGGCTGGCAATATCCGAGAAAATGCGCGGACAGGTCCGCGGCCTCGCTATGGCCTCCAGAAACGCCCAGGACACCATCTCCATGATCCAAACGGCGGAAGGGGCGCTGGCGGAAACGCAGGACATTTTGCAGAGAATGAGAGAACTGGCGGTGCAATCCGCAAACGATACAAACACAGACGCCGACCGGGCCGAACTGCAAGCTGAAGTCACGCAGCTGCGCTACGAAATCGACCGGATCGCCAACAGCACCGAGTTCAATACGCGGAAACTGCTCGAAGGAAGCGCTAAAGGCGTGGCGGACGAAGTGGTGGGAACCTCGCGGCTGAACAATAACTCGCGGGTCGCTATCGACTCTACGAAAAACAAGGCTATGATGGCTACCGTGAATAATGATAAAAACTGGGTGTTCGACGGGGCCTATATGCTCATAAAGACCAATCAGACTTTCCAGGACGGGGATCCGGTTTACAGCCCCAGCGATTATAAGCTGGTGGGGCCGGACGGGACTATGTATAGCTTTAAGGCGCTCAGCGCGGATACCAACGTTAAGTCTACCGAACTGGAGCCGGGGACTATTATTGCCGATGGCGGGGCGATAACGAAAGTACCCACCGCTGCTGCCGCAATCAGTACCGGTTTTTCGGGAACTCCGCCGATCGAGATAGTGCTCGGCAACGCGCTTAGCGAACACGAAATTAATCTTGTTGAAACCAACAGTATTTTGGCCTCTGGTTCCAACTTTACGATAATAGGCGATGGAGAAGTTTTACTTGATGATACTGCTACCGGCGTTGCCTCAATTAAGTACACGGCTACAGGAGAACTCCAACTTATTGATACCAGCACCACTATCATTACCATCGTTGAGGCCGGTAAAAGCGTACGGCTCAACGACGGTACGGTTCTCAGGAACAACGGCGGCGGAAACATCAGTGTTGAAAACGGAAGTCTTGAGATTACCGGCACCTTAAACACCGACGGCACTATCGGAAACGTCATCTCTTTCCACCTAGCCTCGCAGAGCGTCATAAACACGGCCTCCACGACCGCAAGGCAGAATGTGGAGATAGTGTCGGCGGCCAACTACTTAGTCAACCAGGGTGAACTCAGTGTAAACGTCACGCTGGGCAACAGCACCCCTCTCACCGGCAGAAAAGATACTACTGATCCCGCGGACGAAGGAGATATAGCAATGCTCGCGGAGAACAGCATACTCGCCAAGGGTAGTATAGTTGAGATGATTACCACCGCTTCATCGCCCGTGGCCATCAGAATAATGGTGAACGGGAACGAGGTTACTATATCATACGACCCAACCGCGCAAATGCTCAAGGTGGGCAACGAGGTGGTCTCCCCCGGCAAGAGCATAACGCTTGAGGACGGCACGGTTCTCACCCACATGACAGACCTTGACGATAAAAATACGGCGACCGGCAAGATATTCGTAGATACCGGCCGCATTACATTAGGCGAAGATATTTCCGCGGATAGCGGCGGCGGCGGCGTCAGCAATGTCGCCGGTTTCTCATTATCCAAAGACAGCGTCCTTGCCGCCAGCACAAAGTTGAACACCGCTTTACCGGCCCCTGACGGCGGTACCAAGCTAATGGCCGGCACCGTAATCACCGACCGCAGCAAGTTCTACCCCGGCAGCGTGACCATGGGCCACGAAGGCAGGCGTCTGCAGTTCTCCGCCAACGCCGACGTTTCTTTAGAAGCCCGTTACTACGAAGCCGCCGTAAGCGAGAGTCTGACATTCATATTCTCCCGCTACGAACCGGCGTCGAGCAATCTGAAAGATTCCGTGATGGCCCAGATCGGCGCCAACAGCGGTCAGACCGCTTTCATCTCGATGGGCGACATGCGAGCCGCCGCGTTAAACGTAGCGAATATCGACATCAGCTCCAAGTGGGGCGCGGCCACCGCCATAGAAACGGTGAACAACGCTCTTCAGCGCGTCTCTCACCAGCGCGCCCTGCTCGGCGCTATGCAGAACCGTCTTGAGCACACGATAAAGAACTTGGACGCCTCCACCGAGAACCTGCAAGCCGCCGAGAGCCGCATCCGCGACGTCGACATGGCGAAGGAGATCATGGAGTACACGAAGGACAGCATTCTCATGCAGTCGGCGCAGGCTATGCTGGCGCAGGCGAACCAGATACCGGAGAGCGTGCTGCAACTGTTGCGTTAATATCGGGATTAGAATCAGTATCATGTTTTTGTTTGACAATGACTGTGGTGTCATTGCGAGGAGCGAAGCGACGAAGCAATCCAGTTTTTTGACGTTGATATTGACTTTCTGGATTGCTTCGCTACGCTCGCAATGACGATACAAATGATAAAGAATGATGTAACCGATGTGTGATTGGTGCGGTGAAGCAGGGGGCGGCAAGTGACGGCCGCCTCCTGTTTTAAAAAAAATGTCTGAACTAGGATTAGCAGGATTACAAAAAAGATTATAGGATTAAAGTCAATGTCAAAAAACTGGATTGCTTCGCTACGCTCGCAATGACGGTCATTGCGAGGAGCGAAGCGACGAAGCAATCCAGAAAATAGGATTACAAAAAAGATTATAGGATTAGAAAAAAACAAAAGAGAATAAGAAACATAGTAAAGGGAGGATTACCATGCGTATTAATCACAACCTAATTGCGATCAATACCCATCGTCAGATGAGTATCAGTGAGAACGACGGCGCGAAATCGATGGAGAAGCTCTCCAGCGGTTACCGTATCAACCGCGCGGGCGACGACGCCGCGGGGCTTGCCATATCCGAGAAGATGCGGGGGCAGGTTCGCGGCTTGACCATGGCCTCGAGAAACTCTCAGGACACCATCTCCCTGATCCAAACGGCGGAGGGCGCGTTGGCGGAGACGCAGGATATTCTCCAGAGAATGCGCGAACTGTCCGTGCAGTCGGCTAACGACACGAACACGGACGCGGACAGGTCGGAACTGCAGGCCGAGGTTACGCAGCTGCGCTACGAGATAGACAGAATCGCGAATACCACGGAGTTCAACACGAAGAAACTCCTGGAAGGCAGCGCGAAAGGCGTGGCGGACGAAGTTGTGGGAACGCAGCGCCTGAACAACAACTCTCGGGTCGCGCTTGACTCCACAAAGACCAAGGCGATGATGGCGGCGGTGTCGAACGATAAGAATTGGGTGTTCGACGGGGCCTATATGCTCATAAAGACTAATCAGACTTTTCAGGACGGGGACGCGGTTTACTGTCCGAGCGATTATAAATTGGTAGGCCCGGACGGAACTGTTTACAATTTCAGAGAACTTAGCGCGGATACAAAGGTTAAGTCTACGGAGCTTGAGGCGGGGACTATTATCGCGGATGGTGGGGCGGTAACTAAAGTAAAGACTCCGGGACCGATTAGGGCTGCCTTTACATCGGCAACTATACCGGCACCGGATACAATAGTGCTCGGCAACGCTATCAGCAGTCACGAACTCGAGATGGTTTCATCCACGGCAACCATTCCAAGCGTTTTAGCCTCCGGCTCCGAGTTTACGATATTGGCTAATGAAGCGGTTTCGCTCGATGATGTTGCTACCGGCGTCGGAACGATCAAGTACACAGACGAAGGAGAACTCCAACTTCTCAATACGTCAGGTTTTGAACTCGTCGTTGAAGCAGGCAAGAGCGTAAGGCTCGACGACGGCACGATTATCAGGAACAACGGCGGCGGGAACGTCAGCGTGGAGAGCGGGAGCCTCACACTCACTGACAACTTAAACAGCGGTACGGGCGGAAACGTCCTCTCTTTCAAATTGGCCTCGCAGAGCATACTGAGCACGGACTCTGAAACTTTGCGTGAGAATGTGGAAATAGTGTCGGCGGCAAACTACTATGTATCCAAAGGCGAGATCAGCAACAACATCACGCTCGGCAACAGCATCCCTCTCACCAGCAGATCAGATACCGGCGTTCCCACTGACCCGGGAGATATTGCCGTGCTCGCCGAGAACAGCATCCTCGCCCACGGCAGTATAATTGAGATGATACAGGGCGCCTCAACGCCTACTTCCATAAAGATATTGGTGAACAACAACGAGGTCACTATAACTTATGATGAAGCGGCGCAGACGCTCAAGGTAGGCAACGAGGTAGTCTCTCCCGGCAAGAGCATAACGCTTGAGGACGGCACCGTTCTAACCCACATGACCACCCTTTCCGATCCCAATGAAGCGACCGGCAAAATATTTATAGACACCGGCCGCATTAAATTAGCCGAAGATATAACCGCAGACGACGGCGGGAACGTCAAAAACGTAGAATCCTTCTCCTTAGCGAAGGACAGCGTTCTAGCCGCCGGCACAAAGCTGAACAGGGACGACAACGGGGATACCGGTGCCTCTATTCCTGGCGGCACCTTGCTGATGGCCGGCACTGTAATCAGCTCCCCCAACAAATTCTACCCCGGCAGCGTGACCCTAGGCCACGAAGGCAAGCGCGTCCAATTCTCCGCCAACAACAAGGTCTCCCTGGAGGCCCGCTACTACGAGTCCGCCGTAAGCGAGAGCATGACGTTTATCTTCTCCCGCTACGAACCGGCGTCGAGCAACCTAAAAGACTCGGTGATGGCCCAGATAGGTTCCAACAGCGGCCAGCTGGCCTTCATTTCAATGGGCGACATGCGCGCCGAGGCGCTGAACGTGCACAACGTTGACATCAGCACCAAGTGGGGCGCCGCGACGGCGATAGAGACCGTGAACAACGCCTTGCAGCGCGTCTCCCACCAGCGGGCGCTGCTCGGCGCTATGCAGAACCGCTTGGAGCACACGATAAAGAATTTGGACACCTCCGCCGAGAACCTGCAAGCCGCCGAAAGCCGCATCCGCGACGTCGACATGGCGAAGGAGATCATGGAGTACACGAAGGACAGCATCCTCATGCAGTCGTCGCAGGCGATGCTTGCCCAAGCGAACCAGATCCCGCAGAGCGTGCTGCAGTTATTGAGGTAACAGACGTAACCGACGTGTGATTGGTGCAGTGAAGCAAGGGGCGGCAAGTGACGGCCGCCCTTTGTTTTTTACATCTCCTCGATAGCCTCGATCCCCATCAACCCCAGGCACGTACGCATCACCGATCTGAAGGCCGCAACCAGGCTGACCCTGAAACTCTCAACCGCTCCCCCGCTCCCTATCACCTGGCTGGCGTGGTAGAACTCGTTGAATAGTTGCGCCAGGTCGAAGGCGTAGTTGGCGATGACGGACGGGGATAATCTGTTGTACGCGTAGCCTGCGGCTTCCGGGAAGAAGGCGATCTTTTTCAGCAACTTAACTTCCGACGCCTCGAAGCTCTCCGGCAGCCGCGATTTATCAAACCGCTCCCCCGCTCTGCCGGCTTTTCTGAGTATAGACGACGCTCTGGCGTAGCTGTACAGGAGGTACGGGCCGGTGTCGCCCTCAAAGCTGATCGCTTTTTTCGGGTCGAAGACCATGTTTTTAGCTATGTCGATTTTCAGCAGCTGGTACTTGACCGCCGCCAATGCTATCCGCAGGCTTCTCGCTTCGGCTTCGGCCTCGCCGACCTCGTAGCGCTCTACCACCTCGCGTTTCGCCAGTTCCTTCGTCTCACGTATCAGGTCGTCCGCGTCGACCACTGTCCCCTCCCGGGACTTCATCTTTCCTTCGGGCAGTTCCACCATGCCGTAGGATAAGTGCTTCATCTTGCCGGCCACGTCGTAGCCCAGTTTCTTAAAGATGGCTATCAATACCGCGAAGTGGTAGTCTTGTTCGTTGCCGACCACGTAGTATGACTTGTCGTACTTGAACTCTTTGTCTTTGAGCAGCGCCAAATAGAGGTCTTGGACGATGTAGACGCTTGTTCCGTCGGGGCGGAGCAGAACCTTGTCGCCAAGTTTCTCATCTTCCAGGCTGACCGCCGCGGCGCCGTCTTCGCGCTTGTAGAAGATGCCTTTGTCAAGCCCCTCCGACACTATCTCCTTGCCGTTTTTGTAGATGCCGCTCTCGTAATATTCCTTGTCAAACGATATCCCGAAGAGCTTGTAAGTCTCCCGAAAGCCGTCGAGCGCCCACTTATTCATCTTCTTCCATAGTTCGACGATCTCCGGCTCGCCCTCTTCCCACTCCTTTAGCATCTTTTGGGCGTCGTCGCCCCACGACGGGTCGGCGGCGGATTTATCGTTGAACATCACGTAGTAGTCGCCCACGAAGCGATCGGATTTTACCCCGGCGCTCTCCGGCGTCGCCCCGTTCCCGCAGCGCATGTAGGCCAGCATAGACTTGCAGATGTGGACGCCGCGGTCATTGTTAATGCTGGCCTTAAAGACCTCGCACCCGCAGAACGAGAGTATACGGGCCGCGCTGTCGCCGATAGACATGTTGCGGAGGTGGCCTAGGTGGAGCGGTTTATTGGTATTGGGCGAAGCGAACTCAACGACGGCGCGCAACGGGCGGCCGTCAACCATACCTATAGGGGGCACGCCGCAATCGGCCAGGCTGGCGGGAAAGGCGTTTGAGTAAGTTTCGATAACGGAAGCCGCCAATTCCCTCTTGTCAATAAAGAAGTTGAGGTAGCCGCCGGAAGACTCTACCCTAACGCGGCCGTTGTCAATAGGCCCGATCCGCTCTTTAAGATCGGCGGCTATAACGGCGGGATTCTTTTTGAGAAGTTTTGACAAGGCGAAGCAAGGGAAAGCGTAATCGCCTAAGTCGTCGGACGGCGGGACGGCGATATTCCTCTCCACATCCGATTCCGAAAGATGATCCTTAAGCAGGGTTGATACCGCCTCAACAATTTTTTCTTTCATATCTTTAAAATCAAAGTCTTTTAAAGTCTTTTTTAGACGAAAGGCTTCGCCTTTCATAGATAGTTCGGGGGCTAAACCCCCGAACTTCAGTCAACGGCAACGTCAAAATCAAAAAAAAGGCTTTTTTCTTTTGACTTTGACTGAAAATGCGGGGTTTAGCCCCGCATTTATCTATGAAGCCGAAGGCTTCGTCTTAAAATGAATTATATGTTTTAAGGCTTTAACGTCAACCCATAATTACTTGGTATTCTGCAACTCCTTCTTGAGTTTCTCGATCTCGTCGTCGATCGCGCCGCCGCCGCCGGACTTCTTGATCGCGTCTCTGGCGCCGGACGAACCGGCGTACCTTGAGAAGCGGGCCATGGCGAAGTCTACGTCCTCTTTAACCTGCTCTCTGTTGCGGCTGAAGAATTCCTTGCGTTTGAACTCGTCCTCAAACTTCAGGTGCTGGTCGATAGAGGCCTTGTTCTTGGATTGGGGGCCTTGTATGCTGTCTATCGAGGTTTGAACCACGGACGATTGGCGCGCTTGGCCCAATTCGTCTATCCTTACGCCCATTGTCTCGTACTCGCTCCTTATATTTTCGTACTCGTTGCGGTTCTGGGCCAGGTCCGACTGGTTCGGGCCGGTGTACGAGTTCAGCCTCTTGTCGGCCTCGTTGAGCAGGTTGACCGCTTGGGCGTAGTTCTTCTGCATGGCTTGGGCGTATGCTTGCAGCAGGTAGCCTTCGCTTTGGAGGATGGGGTCGGTCGCGGTTTTGGCCAACTCGCCGCCGGCGCTCAGGCAGTCGCCCCACTGACGCGCTTTGAGACCGGTCCAGCCAAGACCCAGCAGGGCGTCTTGGTAGTAGTAGCTGTTCTTGGGCACCTTGCGCAGGGCCGTGACCGCCCTTGCCAGCGCGCCTTCCGTGGAGAGGTCTTCGTAGTACAGGAAGCCCAGGAAGACGTAGGAGCGGTTGATGGCCTCCTCCTGCGCCTTGTTTTTGGGCTTGATCTGGATTACGAACTCAAGGTCGGCTATCGCGCCCTGGTAGTTTTCGGCCATAGCGTTGGCTACCGCCGCCGCGTGGTAGGCGAAGACGTAGTCGGGGTGGCCGTCGGGAATCATGGTAAAGAGCTGGCGCGCGCCTTGGTAGTCGCCGCGCTGCATGTTCGTCTGGCCCATTATGTAGTAGGCGTGGTACTTGATGGAGTCCGGGACGCCCAGGGCGTTCAGCTCGTCGAACTGGTTCTGCACGGCGGCGAAGTCGCCGCTCCTGTAGAATACGCGCATCAAACCGAGGTCGGCCATCGGCACGGCCACGCTGCGCGAGTGCTCCTCTTTGGTGCGCTTGAAGGCCATGACCGCGCTCTGGCGCATGTCCATGCCCTCTATGCAGGCGCCCTGGTAGTAGCTGACCATGTCGTTGCGGAAGAAGTCGGGGTACTCCACGGCGATCTGGGAGAATATCCAGTAGGCGCGGAAGTACTCGCCCTTGTAATAGAGTTCAAGCGCTTGGTTGTACAGATTGTTGGGGCCCAGCGTTCCGCGGCGCGCCATTTTGCGGGCGTAGACCTCTTCCCTGTGCTTTCCGAGTTCCGTGCGGGCGTAAAAGGTTATGTGGCTCGCGTTGGCGTCTTTCGTGTCGTTGAGGATGGAGACGAACTGCATCATGCCCTCTATGTCGCGGCCGTTGAAGAAGCCGGGCATATTCACGCCGAAGGCGAATCCGTAGTGGTCCATACCGTTGTTATTTAAGCCGAACAGCCCGTACAGCTTGAAGAGACGCAGGATGTTGGCGCCCACCTTGTATGTGTTCTCCCACGGATAGTCGCCGGCCGGCCCCATCCAATCTTTATCGCCGCTCAGGAGGTCTTTCATCACGAAGTCGACGCCCAAGTAAATGCGTCTCTCCCAGAAGTCGGAGAGGAGCGAGAGGCGCAACGCCGCGGCGTAGACCTCGTCGGAATCCATTATCATGGTGAAGATGTTGTTCGTTGAGAGGCCGATGATGTGGTTGCCCAGCAACTGGTGGCGCAGGAGTTTGTATGTGAGGCCGATGTCCGCGCCGAAGCCGAGCCTCATCTTGTTTCCGACCACGTCTTGTTCCGGGATGTCCGCGATATTTTGCAGTATCACGTTTACGTTGCCGCCGAGGGTCAACCCCTTCCACAGGTTATTCGCGTAGGTCAGGGCTATGAGGTGCCCCTCGTCGGAGATCTTCCTTCCGGTCGGGTCGCCCTTGTCGTTGGTGGCGTCGTATGTCGCGGTACCGTGCATGATCCACGACACGGCGGCCGCGTCGTAAAGCCCGAGGGGCACCGTGTAGCCCGCCTCTATCATGGTGAACACGTCCAGCGTGCTGGAGAAGAGGGCGCGAGCCGACATGTAGTTCTCCTCGTTCACAAACGCCGGGTTTGTCACGCCGGAGTACTGTGAGTACGCGTAGCGCCACCGATCTGTGATAAGGAGGCCGCCGGGCAACCCGCCGTCCTGCGCCCACACCTGCGTTGCGGCGGCCATCACCCCGACGGCGGCCAGCGCGAGCTTGATCTTCGCGATCCTGCGTTCAAAAAATCTCATCATATACGTCCCGTCCTTAGATTAATCGATTTCGTTATAATATGCGTCCCACCGTTAATACGCCGTCTATCCCCAAAACCGGATCGCTTCACCGCTTCGCTCCCCGCAACTTGTTTATCCCGCCGTAAGGCGACGCGCCGTCATTGCGAGCGTAAGCGAAGCAATCCGGGATTTTAATAACTCAACCTAGCGCCGATATTCTCGTCGTCCGATCCTTTAGATTTGCAGCACTGGCCGGGATCGGGCTTGAAATTCAAGGAACGCGGAGCTATGAACGCCGGATCAAAGGCGAAATTGTTATCGGGAAGCGGCTTGCCCGGCTGATACAGATTTTTCCAGAAATTGTTGGCCGACACCTGGATCTTCTCCGGCGCTTCCAGAATCTTAAGACCGAACCTCTCGTTGAAAGCTATGATATTGTTCTCTATAATGAACTCCGACGAACCGCCTATCGCTATCCCGTGGTTGCCGTTGAAGGCGATCGAGTTGTGGTTCACCGTGGCCGAGGTGGAGCGCACGTCCCACCCCTGTATGCCCGACGCCCTGTTGAAGGCGATGACATTGTCCTGTATCTTAGGCAGGTGGCGCACCGTGATGATGCCCGTCATCCAGTTGTTCACGATGCGGCAGGAGGCTATCTCGTTGCCCATGTCGCTCGAGAAAATCCCGATAGTGCCGTCCGTTACCTCGAACCCGTAGATGCTGCAGTTCTTGGACATGGTGACCACCGTCCCGCGCCCGCCCCCGCTGATCTTCGCGTCGAAGAGCACCGACGAAATGAGGAACACCCCCGGAGCCATGATCACACGCTCCCTGTAAACGCCCGGCGCAACCTTAACGGTATCCCCCATGCGCGCCGTGATCATCGCCGCGGAGATGGTCTTGGCATCCGATGGAACATTGATCACCTCGGCGGTCGACACGCCGGCAAGACACACCGCACACGCTAACGCGGCGGCGACACGGTTTCTGATATTCATGACAAAACTCCCGTATGGTATGGTTTGACTTTTATTTTCAATGCAATATCCTCGAACCCAGGTTCTGATTGTCCGTCCCCAGCCCGATGCTGCGCGACTCCCTCATAAGATTGAAGTTGAAGCGCTTGGCATCCTCAAAAAGCGGGTCCGCAGATATGTTGTCGGAGGGTAAATTGCTCGAAATCCTGGCGTTCTGGTAAAAATTGTTGTTGATGAGAACCACCCGCACCGTCTCCTCCGCCGGCTTAACCCCGAACTGGTCGTTGAACGCTATAATGTTATTCTCCACCGTAATAGAGGTGCTGCCCCCCAGCGATATCCCGTGATTGGCGTTGAAGGCGATGGTGTTGTGGTTTATAGACCCGCTCGTGGTGCGCACGTCCCAACCCTGCACCCCAGACCCCTTGTTGAACACGATGAAATTGTCCTCCATCTTAGGCAAAGCCCCCACGCACATAACCCCGCTCTCCACATTATGTATAATCCGGCACCGCCGGATAGCCGCCTGCGCCGTGGACGAAAAGATGCCGATCGTGCCGTTGCGCACCTCAAACCCCGATATCTCCGACGAATTGCCCAAGGTCACCACCGTCTTGCGCCCGCCGCCGTCGATCACCGCCCCGAAGAGGTTCTCCGAGACAAGCGCCACCCCCGGCGTGATGAACACCTTCTCCTTGTACACCCCGTTCTTCACCCTCACCGTATCGCCGGGCCGGGCCGCCGCCATAGCCGCCCCTATGCTCTTGGCCTGCGGCGACGGCACCACTATGACGCTCGCGGCATAGAGCGGCGACGCCAGCGCCACGGCGAAAACGAAGAGCGCGGTCAGGGTTAACGGTGCTTTTAACGTCGAACGGGTAACGCGCATCAAACAACCCTCCAAAACACATTGCTTATAGGATATCTTTACCAATACAATAATATATAATATAAATTAATATTATACGTGCCGCTTTGCAAAAAAATATTTATTCCACCTTAACAGACCTGGTTTTCACCGCTATGCTCCCGCATCCGCCCAGACCCACGTAGGTTATTGTATACGTGCCCTTCGCGGGTTTCTTCGGGTCCATTCCGCCGAAGTCTATAAGGTATTTGCGTCCGGCCGATTGGCCGCCTACCAACGTGCCGTCGTCATAATCCATGTTTGTCACGCTCCAGCTGGCGCCGTAGTTCCACTCAACACCTGCGGGAATAGAAAGCGCTTTCGCGCTATCCGCCAGCGCTATTTTAGGGGCGGCTTTATCACTGCAATAGCTGTCAACCAAATACACGTAACGGGTTACCGGATCCGCCGCCGAGTAACCGGAGCCAGCCGCCAGAGTATAAGCAAGCGAACGAGCGGCAGGGCTGTTGGCGCTTGTGTTGGGCGGATTTGGTTTGGTCACCGGCTCGGTTATCGTCACTTTCGCCCCGTCCTTTTCATAGTAGGCGGCGGCGCCCTTTTCGCTGTACGTACCGCCATAAATCATCATCGTATCCGGATGCTCTATAGTCTTAGAGACTCCGGGAATGTTATGCTTGTACGGATTAAGCACGATCACGGCCTTGGTCCCGACCACAACATTTTCCGTCACCGTCACATTCCTAACCACCGACGCCGGATTCGTGGGCCTGCCGTTCCTGCTTGCGTAGTATGTGATCGTAAACCCGGTACTGGCGGGGGTATTGGCCGGAATGGCTATCTGAGCGAAGTTAACCGGTTTCTTCCAACCGTCCACCCTGGCGCCGGTATTACGCTTGAGCACAACGCTGTCGACCGCGTCCGCGGTGATGTTTTGGCTTCCCAGCATGACCGTCACGCCCTCATCGCTGTATTTGTCGCCCTCTTTGACCTCAACCCTGCCTTGACCCAAAAGTATAAGCGTGGGGGTAACCGTATCAGGCGCCTCATACTTTATGACGACAAGCGTTCTTCTCTCGTTCGACCCCGGCACCTTTCCGTTGCACTCCGGCTTTTCGATCCTGTAGTCGATTATGTAGGTGCCCGCGTCAGGCACGGCGTTTTGGTTGTATGGAACATCCTCGTCCTTGGCGTTGGTCAGACGCGGCTGCTTGGCGTTCACGTTTTTGTGCGCCTCGGTATTCCACGTAATAAGGCTGTCCCACGGCCCGTTGTCCAAGTGCATCCACTTCCTGAACTTGGCGGTCTCTTGCGTGTTTATCTCCACGCTTTTGCCCCCCACAAGCGTAATCACCGGCACGGTCCCGTCGCACTGCTTGTACTTCGACGTATCATAGAACAAAGCCGCGACGCCGTCGTCCCTCGTAAACAGCTTGCCCTTCTCGTCGGAAGTATCGCCGTTCAAGTAGTTTGTCCCCTCCTTGTCGAGCGGATTGTCAAATTTCACATCCGTGCAGACAAGAACGGTCACCGCCGCCAAAAGCAACGCGGACAACGCGATAATCGAGATAGTTTTCTTCACAACGCCCCTCCGTTAGAAAAAGAATGTCACCGCAAAACAAGCCAGCCCCGCGCCGGCCAAACCGTACCCGACGGCGCGCAAGGTCTTGGCCGATTCTATTTCGTCATGCATCTTCTTAACCTCAGCCGGCTTCTGCGCGTCGGTGCCGGGTTCCTTCCACTCGCCGTTTCTGGGCCAATCGTTGTATTTTTTGTAGGTATCGCCCACGCTCTTGTTCATAAGAAGCCCCAGCGTAACCCCGCCGGCCATAATCACCGGCCCGCCTATCCTCAGCGACAGCATAACGGGCGACAGCTTCTGCGTCTTCATAGTCTGTGACTCGTCCACCCTGCGCACCTTGTGCCCGCAGTCGGCGAGCATCTGCGTCGCCTCCGGGATGGCCTCATAACCCTTCAGGCCCTCCAAAACATCCTTAACCTTCTTGCACTCTTTGTCGTTGAAGTATATCCGCGCCAAATTCATGGAGACGTCCTTGTCGGAGAAACGCCTGTCCAAGAAGAGCGCGTAGGCGTCCTTCGCCCTGTCCGTAAGCCCCATCTTTTCGAAGGTCTCGCCCGCGAGCTTCAGCTTTCCGCTGTGCGCCTGCATGTTGATCTTGAACAGATTCACGTAAGACTCCGCGGCCTCCGCGTCGTTCCCCATTTTTTTGTACAGATCGGCTATGGCCTCCCACGCGTCCTCGTTGCTCTGCTTGGGGCCCATGCTCTTTTTAAGGTACTCGACCGCCTTATCCTCGTTGCCGCTCGAGTTCGCGTAGGCCTTTCCAAGGTCTAAGTACTCGCCCTCGTCGAGCGCCAGACCGCTCTCCTCCGCGCGGCGCAGGTAGTCCTCGCTCTCCGATATGCGCCCCATCTGGATGCTCAGCAACGCGAGCATGAAGAGCACGCGGCTGTTCGCCTCGCCGTCCCTGAGGACCGCCTCGTACTCGGAGCGCGCCCTGTCCAGATTGCCCTGCGCCTGCGATATCATGGCCATCTCTATCGACGCGGCGACCCTGAGCGCCGGGCTTTTGGCCGCCGTCTCGGCCGCCCTCACCGCCTCGGAGTAGCGCTGAGCGCCCCTCAGGTACTCCGCCAAGCGCAGCTGCAGCGCGGGGTAGTCCTTCGACTTGCTTATAACCGCCTCTATATGCTTGACGGCCTTAGCGTACTCCTCCGCCCGGCCCGCGACCAGCGCCGCCGCGTAGGAGAAACCGGCGAGCGACGAGTTTTTATGGGCGGTCTTCTCTATGGCTTCGTAAGTCGCCGCAGCCCTATCCTTTACAAAGCGCTCCTCGCCGGCAAGCGCGTTGCCGAACATCTCCAGCGTCTTCATATCCTTGCCCCAGACCTGCACCCCGGCGACCCCGCCGCTCTTGGCCTTGGGATCCATGGCGTCGGCGATCTTCCCCAAACAGGCGTTCAGCCCGCCCTCGAACTCGCTGTGGATGATGTTCACGGAGTACCTCTCCACCGTGGCCGCCTCCGCCAGCCAGTAAAGCTCCATCACGTAGCGGGTCGTTTTGCCGTCCTTCTGCGGCTGGTACTCCTGATAGAGCAGGTGCGTGGCGCCCAGCTTCTTGGCGGCGTCGATATAGTGCTGCTTGTTGAAGCGGCGCCCGTAGTCGCGAGCCCCCGGCAAAACGCCGCTCACCTGCTCCATTGTATACACGTATGTGCGAGGGAAAGCCCCCATCTTGTAGTGGGTGTATATCTCGCCCAGCGCTGATATCCACTTGGTCTTGGTCTCGGCCTCGTAGACCGCGTAGATGGGCCGGCTAACCAGCACCTTGTAGTTGCCGGTGTAGGCGGGAAGCACGCGCTTGGGCGCGGCATCCTCCTTCTTCTCCTCCTCCTGGAAGGTGCCGAAGAGGCTGTTTATGTCGTTATCGCTGAAGTCGGAGCCTTTGCTGTCTTGGGCGGCGGCGCCGACGGCGAAGCCAAAGCTCAAAACCAACATAACGGCGCAAACGGCCGCGCTACGCAGAAACACGGGTAGTATCCTTTTCATTGACCTGAACCTGCCTCTCATGCCGAATAATTTTGTGTGTACGTTTTTCGTCGCACGCCGCCGCGCAAGGGCGTTTTTACGAATACGCTTATATATAATTTATATTGATTTTAGACAAATAGCAAGCGATAAAATCAAAATCTTTAAAATCAAATTCATTTAAGGGGAGGGCGCGCCCCTGCGGGGCGCTATTGCCCCGCGACGCCCCGCTAAATACCCCTCCTCTTTCAACTTGTTTATCTCGGCGAAGCCAATCCTAGTTCAAACAAGTATTTCGGCGCGATACATCAAAACATTACCTTAACAGAGACATGACATTTTGCTGTTTATGGTTCGCTTGGGCTACCATGGCAAGCGAGGCCTGACGCATTATGTTGTTCCTGGTGTTTTCCAATACCGCCTTAGCCATATCGGCGTCCCTTATCCGGCTTTCCGCCGCCTGCGTGTTCTCGGCGGCTACGTCTATACTTCTGACCGTGTGTTCCAGGCCGTTTTGGATGGCCCCCAAAGCTCCGCGCTGGTGCGATACCGACTCTATGGCGCTGTCTAACGTGGCTATGGCCGCCGACGCGCCGTCTCTGGTGGCCACGTTCACACCGGCCACGCCGAGCGCTTCGGCGCGCATGTCGCCCACGCCGACAAAGGTATTCTGGCCGCTGTTGGCGCCCACCTGCGTCATGATGCCCAAATCACCGTCGCCGCCGGCGCTGCCGTCCAGGAGCTTCTTTGTGTTGAACTCCGTGGTATTCCCGATGCGGGTCAGCTCCGACTGCAGCTGCTTGACCTCCGCCTGCAGCTCGCCGCGGTCGGAGTCGGTGTAGGTGTCGTTGGACGACTGCACCGCCAGCTCCCGCATCCGCTGGAGGATGGAGTGCGACTCTGTGAGCGCCCCGTCCGCCGTCTGGATGAGCGATCCGGTGTCGGAAGCGTTCCGAGAGGCCATGTTCAACCCGCCTATCTGCCCCCGCATGGTCTCGGAGATGGAAAGCCCGGCCGCGTCGTCGGCGGCCATGTTGATACGCAGGGCGCTCGACAGCTTCTGCTTGGCGCTCGCCCCGGAGAGCAGGGTCTCGGTAAGGCCGCGGTTGGCGTTTATCGCCGGAACATTGGTATTTATACGCATTTCTGACCCCCATAAATTGAGATTATCGGTACAATACCACACAATATAATAAATATAATATGCGGATGCTTTTGATGTGCGGATTTTTGTAAAAATATTGTCTGAACTAGGATTGTCTCTACGGCGAGGTAAACAAGCCAGACAGGATTAAAAGGATTGCAGGATTAAAAACACTCTGCTATCCGACTCATATTCATATCAATTCAAACCGTATGGAAAACGGGATCCACACCGATACGGCCTGATCCCCCTTCATGGCAGGCTCGAACTGCAGGGTCATCAAAAAGGCCTTGGCGATCTCGCCTGAATCGTAGCCTATGTCGCTCAGTATCTCCACCTGCCTCACCAGCCCGTCGGCCCCTATCAACAGCTTCGCCTTGACCGCCCCCTCCACCCTGTTCTGCAGCATCTCCTTTGAGTACTGCGGCTTCATGCCGCGGAAACCGGCTTTCAGGCGCGGGTACTTGGTGACCGCGGCGGCCGAGGAGACGGGGGCGGACTCGCCCTGCCCCTGCCCGCCCGGCTTCCCTTTCAGGTCGGCGGCGGTGGCGGTCAGGGTGTCGTAGGCCTTGTTCAAGGTGTTGCCCAGCTTGCCGACAATGGCGTCCCCCGCGTTTCCGGCGGCGCCTAGGCCTTGCGAGTAGACCTTCTTCAACCCGTAGACCTGCCGAACCGGCTTTTGCTCGGGCTTAGGCTCCTCTTTGACCTCCTCCTTTACCTCCTCTTCCTTTACAGGCTCCGGCTTCTTAGTCAGGTCTACGGCGACGACTTCCTCCGTCTTCTTCTTCTCCGGCTTGGGTTTGGGTTTCGGCTTCTCCGCCTCTTTGGCCTGATGCTTCCGCTCCTCCATGACGAAAGAGGCCCTTATCGCGTCCGGGTCTTTCGTGTCGAGCAGCAGATCCCCCTTTCCCATCTTGTAAAGCAACGCGCCGATGGAAAAGAAGAGGGCGACGGTCAGCGTCAATATTACGGAGAATAGCCTGTCCATATCAGTCGCCGTCCTTCAGAACTAATATGGAATAGTCGACGACGCCCGCCTTGCTGCAGGTCGACATGACCTTTTTCACCACGGCGAAGTTGACGTCCTTGTCGCAGAGTATGACCGCCGCCCCGTTTTCGTCGACCGCGCAGCCGGGCAGCAGCGCCGCCATCATAACCCTCAGCGGCTCTATGACGAGCGAGTCGCTCCTCTCCACGTCGGCGGTGTTCGCCACCGCCCTGTCGCCGGCTATGATCTGCTCTTTTGTGATGGTAACGGCGCAACGCGCCTGAGCCGGCTTTTGGGATGTGGAGAGCGGCAGATCGACGTTGGGCGGCGGCGAAACCACGTCGCTGTCCACCGAGAAGTTCTTTATCAGGAAGACCAAGAGGATCGTCATCACGTCGACAAGCGAGGTTATCTGCGGACGGAAGACCCCTCCGCCGCTCCCGTGGCCGTCGTTTCTGCGAGAGAGTAACCGCATAGCGCCGCCCTCACTTACCCGCGGACGGATCGGCGGCGGCGCCGGAGATGCCGATCTTCGTGAAACCGCTCTCGCGCCCCACGTCCATAGCCTTAACGGCGTGCTTGAAGGCCACACCGTCGCGGACGGCCACGACGATCTCGTCTGGAAACTCCGACCGAGGACGGCGGACGGCTAGAATCTGCCTCAAAGAGTCGAAAGCGTAATCGCCGTTAGAGCGCAACGGGATGGAGTCGAGCAGATTTTCCCCCTCGGCGACACCTAAAAAAGACTCCGTGAGCAACACGGTGAGCTTGAGCTTCGGCTTGCCGGCGGGCTGCGCGGCGGGCTGACCCGCGTCCGGCGGGACGGAGAAGTCTATGATCGCCACCTGCGTGAAGACGGCCATGGAGACGAGAAAAGGGATAAGGATGACGAACATGTTCATCACCGGGGTGACGTCGACGTCGGCCTCGGACATCTCCGAGGGGGGGCGGGTCATCTTATATAGAGAAAGGTTTCGCATTGTAACGTGTTACCTTATATGGATTGCTTCGCCGCTTCGCTCCTCGCAACGCAGTTATCTCCGCGAAGCCAACGACCGTCATTGCCTTCGGCTCGATAAACACGGCGCGAGCGCGGCGAAGCGATCCGGAAATATCATCAATCACTGCACTTTCTTTTTTTTCATAAAGTTCAACAGTCTAACGGTCGATTCATCCAGATCTTTCACCAACACGCTCTGCCTGTTAGAAAAGATCGTATAGACGACCATGCACGGCACGGCGATTATCAATCCGGCCGCCGTGGTGATCATAGCCTGCGATATTCCGGAGGCGAGCATTGACGCCTTTTGAGCCGCGTCCACGCTGGCTAGCGACGTGAACGACTGCATCAATCCCGTTATCGTCCCCAATAACCCTATCAATGTCGACACATTGGCAAACAGGGACAGATAGTTCAGCCGCACCGAGAAGCGGTGGATTTGGCTTATCGCGGCCTCCTCCACGTCCTCCTGGATGTCGGCGGCGGTGTAACCGGCGTTGAAGCTGTCGACGGCTATGTTCAAGAGCGCCAGCGTGGGCGAACCCTTGCCCTGCAGCATCTTGGCGGCGTCGGCCCCCCTGCCCTCGCCCACGGCGGTCTTCAGCTTGCCCACAAGACCGGAAGTGTCGCGGGGGCAGACGAAGTAGAGGAAGATCATCCGCTCAAGCGCCACGGCGGCGGCGCAGGCGGAGAAGAAAAGCAATACCCACATGAACGGCCCGCCGGAGCGGAACCAGGTTGCAAGCGGTTCGACGTAGTGCGGCATAAAAGCCTCCTTACCGGAAGTATTCCACTCCGGCCTCAAATATATTCGGGTCTTTATTGATATGAATATTCTTAGCCACGTTATCCCACCCTATACGCTCGCTGTGCCCCATCTTGCCGAATACCCTGCCGTCGGGGCTTAGGATTCCCTCTATCGCGCAGTACGAGCCGTTGCAGTTACCGTTCATGCTCTCTTCGTACATACCGTCATGATTAACATACTGCGCAGCCACCTGCCCGTTACTAAATAAATTTCTTATCTCAGCCGCGGGGGCTACGAAACGGCCCTCGCCGTGAGAAATCGGAACCGCGTGAACGTCGCCTATCTTTACGTTTGACAACCACGGGGAGTTAACAGAGCGTATCTTCGTATACGCTATTCTTGATATGTGACGGCCTATCGTGTTAAACGTCAACGTCGGGCTTTCCTCTTTTAGGTCGCGGATTTCTCCGTAGGGGACCAGGCCCAATTTGATCAGCGCTTGAAAGCCGTTGCATATCCCCAGCATCAGTCCGTCCCTGTTATTCAAGAATTCCGACACGGCGTCCTTAACGCGCGGGTTGCGGAAAAAGGCGGCTATGAATTTGCCGGAGCCGTCCGGTTCGTCGCCGGCGCTGAAGCCGCCGGGGATCATTAATATTTGAGAGCTTGTTATCCGGTCCGAAATAATCTTTACCGACTCGTCTATATCGCGCGGGTTGATGTTTTTAAAGACGAAAAAATCGCACTCCGCGCCGGCTCGGGTAAACTTGCGGGCGCTGTCGTACTCGCAGTTTATGCCGGGGAACACCGGTATCAGAACACGCGGCTTAGCGACTTTTATCTTCGCCCTCTTCGGAGACGGATTGTTACCCGTATTGATACCGGACGAATTATCATCCGTATCAACATTAACGCCTTTAAGAAAATTCTCATATAAATGACCGCCCGACTCCCCTGTCCCGCTCTTCGCCGGGAAAACGCCCTCAAGAACGCCCTCCCACTTCTCATACAGCTCGTCAATATCAATCCGAGCGTTACGGCAAACTATCTTTCTCTCCTCCGTGGTAACTCCCAAAATAGTGCAATTTTCGCCTATGCCCAAAACGTTCCTATCCGTATTTACGCTCTTGTCAAGCTCAACAACCAATCCGGCGTAATCGGGCTTAAACAGCTCCGCCGGATTCACGCCCTCGTCGACCTTGAAGCCGATGCGGTTTCCGAAGCACATCTTGGCCACGGCCTCCGAAATACCGCCGCGGCCTACCGTGTGAACCGCCAGTATCTGCCCGTCGGCAATGCCTTTATGCACCGCGGAATAGCATCTGTCAATCACCTCGAAGTTCGGCATTCCCAACTCGTCGACCCATATAGACACGAAGACCGCCACGCTCCCGGGCCGCTTAAATTCCGGCGATATCACCTTTGTGACGTCTAGCGGCGCAAGGGCGAAGGACACAAGCGTGGGCGGGACGCTGAGGTCTTTGAACGTTCCGGACATGCTGTCCTTGCCGCCTATAGCGGGTATGCCCAGTTTCACCTGCGCGTAGTAAGCGCCAAGCAATGCGGCGAACGGTTTCCCCCAGCGAACTATGTCGCTCCCTAATTTCTCAAAATACTCTTGCAGCGTGAGGCGCACCCTATGGTGGTCGCCGCCCGCCGCCACAATTTTCGCCACCGATTGCACCACCGCGTAAACCGCGCCGTGGAAGGGACTCCATGTTGAGAGGTAGGGGTCAAAACCGTAACTCATCGCGGTTCCGGTTACCGTTTCGCCGCTTGCCGCCGGGAGCTTGGCGACCATAGCCTCCGCCGGCGTCCGCTGGTACCTCCCGCCGAAGGGCATTAGCACGGAGCTTGCGCCTACGGAGCTGTCGAACATCTCCCTCAGACCGCGCTGGCCGCAGGCGTTGATATCGGTCATCGTATCGAAAAACGCTCCGGCGACGTCGCCGTACTCATCCCTGCATTTTGCCGTCATAGACAAAATGTTCGGCAGGTAGAGCGCCTGAGGCGCCTTGACAAAGACCTCCGCCTCCTGCAGCACGCCGTTTGTGTCTATGAAGTCGCGGCTGATGTCGACGATCGCCTTCCCGCGCCAGAACATCTTCACGCGGCGGGTGTCCGTAACCGTCGCAACGGCGGCGGTCTCCAAATTCTCCCCCTCCGCCTTCGCCTGAAACGTTTTTAAATCCGACGGGGCGATCACCACAGCCATGCGCTCCTGCGACTCGGAGATGGCCAGTTCCGTCCCGTCCAGCCCCTCGTACTTTTTGGGGACGGCGTCGAGGTAAATGTCTAGCCCGGCGGCCAATTCGCCGACGGCCACCGCAACACCGCCCGCGCCGAAGTCGTTGCAGCGGCGGATCATCCTGCCCACCTCCGGGTCGCGGAAGAGCCGCTGTATCTTGCGCTCGGTGGGGGCGTTGCCCTTCTGCACCTCCGCGCCGCAGGTTTGTATAG
>Ga0268262_10001025_pt1 | contig 35666 bp, 29 predicted proteins | sample TergutNc150P3_FD_190354 | JGI IMG/M metagenome (GOLD analysis project Ga0268262, IMG submission 190354) | Nasutitermes corniger P3 segment gut microbial community from laboratory colony in Florida, USA - Nc150 P3 (SPAdes) (version 2) | ecosystem: Host-associated > Arthropoda: Insects >...
TGAAATGGGGGGAGATTTCAGTTTTATTGGCAATCAATATCATCTTGATGTTACCGATGATGATTATTATATTGACTTACTTTTATATCACAGAAGACTGCGATGTCTGATTGCAATTGATTTAAAGATAGGCGAATTCAAACCGGAATATGCAGGAAAAATGCAATTCTACCTGACTGCGCTTGATGAAAAAATAAAATTACCCGAAGAAAACCCTTCTATTGGGATTATCATTTGTAAAAGTAAAAACCGTACAAGAGTTGAATATACATTAAAATCAGCGAATAAACCTATCGGTGTTGCGACATATTCATTTTATGACAACTTACCGGATGAAATACGCTCTTTACTTCCATCACCGGACGAAATAGCGGCAATTATTAATGTAATAGATGTAAATGACAATGATAAATAACAATAACATTGTTCTGGAATTGTATGCTAAAGATACGGCGTATATTAGTGTAATACTCAAGATAAAATCTGACACTTGTTGAAAAAAGGATAAGAACCATCAGAAAGCGGTGATATTGTAAAACTGTATTATCAAGTAAAACACTCTATACTATGCATCAGGACAAAAATACCAAAAAAAGAATAAATATGCTGCTTTCGGGTCTGGAAAAAATAATTACGTCCATTTCACAAATGAGAAATGAAAGTTGCGATTCACATGGTGTTGGGGCAAAAGAATTAGAATTGCTGAACACCAACTGACTTTTTGTTAAATCATCATTGACCATTGCAGATTTCATTCTTGCTGTCGGGGAGCAAAGGAGAATAAGTAATTTTTAACTAATTACTGATAAGCACATCGAACAATGTATCATAAACAAATATCAAACACAACTATATGAACTGTAACAATTTGTGAATTATCATTGCTTTTTTTGAATTTACACGACCATTCATTTTTACTTGTAGAAATATTCCCTTGACATAATTCATTAGCATCTATAAAAACTTTTACTTTCGTAAGTAATTTTACAAAATCTTTGTTTTCTTTATTAAAAATAATTATTGATGTTTTCACATCATGCCATGTTGAATAACTATTTAGTTGATTTATTGCTTCTTGCAATATTTTTTCTCCACTCCATATTTTACATTCCGCAATATACGCTGATTTATTATCAAATTGTATATGTATATCTGTTTTGCCTTTTTTGGAAAAAGTCTCTCCTGTTGCCATTTGTAAATAATGGGTATTCAAAAAAGCAATAAATACATCCCTTAATTCCTCCTCTGTGAACTTATTAAATGTTTTTGCAGTCTTCTCCATTGAATAGCCAGCCATGCCAATTATTTTTTTTATATTTTCATAATCGCTTGATGATATACCGTATTCAGCTTCTCTTTGTTTTACTTTTGGCATTTCAGGTTTTTTTACGATATTTTTCTTTAATAAAATGGGTTTTACATTTGGTGCATATGGGTTTGTTTTTAACGGAATAGCCAAATTTTCGCTTAATTTTACAAATTCATCAGCTTTCTTTTTACGAGCCTCTAATGAATTTCTAATAACAGATTGTATTGAATTATTGTATTGTTGAACATCATTATTTAAATTATCTATTGTTTGTTTTATATGTTGAAAAGAAGATTCAAATTGCTTTTTGACAAAATCAGGTGTGTCTTTACCTTCTATTTCCTGTTTTGTAAATTCTAAAGCATAAGTAATAATACCATATTTTTCATCAGTTGATTTTTCAATATTTGAAACATGAAATCGTTGTAAAATTCTTGTCGAAGGTATCACATTAAATAACCTATTATCACCATCAAATTGAATACTGTATGTTATTTTATATCCATCACTATAATAAAAATCTTCATCAGTCCTATAATGCCTACTATATCTTTTAACTTTCTCTTCATTTAGTATAGGATTAAGTTCATCAAGAAATAGACTTAACGGCTGGATTTTCCATTTCTCAAAATAGTAGTTCTTTAATTCTTCAATATCCGTATTCTGTATTTTATCATCATCGATCATAGATATTTCTTCCTGTATAAGTTTTTTGAGTTTTTCAAAATACTCATACGCTTCATGTTTATCAAATATTTCCATTGTTAAATTCCTTATAATAAAAAATCAACAAAGCCACTATCTTGGTAAGAATTTTAATACCTTCAAATTAAATAATATTCTGTGACATGACTATATAATAACATATTTTCAAACATAATATATATATTGTCAATTTTAAAAATAATCTACGGTTTAATATTTAAGACACGACAAAGAGAAGATATAAAATTTCTAAAATTAAAGGCTTTGAGACAGAAATATCCATTCATCGTATCATTGACGATGACTATATATCCCTGTAAGTAAAAATTACTAAAGAATATTTTTATTCTTAGTCTTAATAAAAAAATACCAAACAACAGGTGGGGTATTTTGTTCTCATTGGTGGTGTGAGCGCGCCCCATGCAGGGGCGAGGGGCGCTACAGCCCACACCACCAAAACAAAATACCCCACCTGCCTTTGTTGGGTTTTTGTTAAAGGGCGCAGTTTCAGGTCTGTAGTCAACCTTCATGCTGTTCGTATTAACAGCAATCCCCCGTTGTATTTGGGGGCTATACCTTATTAAGGGGGTTGTACTATGTACAACGGAAAAAAGCGGTATTATTCGCCGCAGCTATCGGAAAAGGCGTGTATAACAATACGCCGTCTCGCTTGGGCTTTCAATTTGTCCATGCCTAAAGCCATTGACATCATCATAAATGAATTGTCAACGGCTTTTTCAGCTTCGGTTGTTTGCTCGCAATGCAAGGATAAAACTAAATGTAGTATTTGCGGTTTTTACCAGCAGCCAGAGGAAGAAAAAAAGGCGTTAAAAAAGACGGCATAAAAACCACAACCGCAGTTCCCCCGGCTGTAGTCGGGGCGCGGTTCAATTCAATATAGGAGTAAAAAATGGAAAAGAAATTATGGAAACAACGTTTAGAAGACGGCGAGACAGCCAAAGAAATTGTTTTTTCAGAACCCAAAATGGACTTAAATTCATGGCATTTACAATGTAAAACGGAAGGTTTATCCGGCTATCAGGAAAAATTTATTATAAGATGCACTGAACGCTTTAACCGTACTTTGAAAGATTACGTTGATTAACAATCCCCCCGCCATTCACGGGAGCTATTTTTTTTCTTTTTTTCTTTAAAAAGAGTTGGGGTGTTTTTATTTCAATATTTTTAATACCTAAATCTTCTTTTCTAATCCAACCCATACAGACGGCTTTATTTGGTAAATCTACCCAGTTTCTGGCATAAAACAATTTTTTTAAATTATAAATGTGAGTATCTACAGTTCTTTTTTTAATCCCAAGATTAACAATAATCTCATCCTTCTTATACCCGTTACAAATAAATAATAAAACCTGCCATTGACGCTTAGTTATTTCTTTTTTATAATTTGGTATTTCATCTAAATCGCTGATCTGCTGTTCAACGCCCGGAGAATAATAAACTTGACCTGCTTTAATAATTTTCAAACCTTCTTTAAATTTATTAATGCCATAATTTAAACCGAGATATGAATTAGCCCCGTGAAAAATAAAATGCCCCGCATTACCGTCATGGAAATTGCCAAAATTTACAACAATGATATTTAATTTAGGAAATTTTTTAAGAAGACATCCCATCATGTAAGGCGTTACGCACGAATAAAATTCGCTGTGTATAAAAACATATTTTGGTTTTACTTCATTCAGCTTTATTGCAAGATCATTTCTTTTCAACGAGATTGGAGTTACGTCATCAAACCCGCAGTCAATAAAGGCGCTTTCAAGCCATGAGAAAACTGAAATATTAAGGCTGATAAACAGCGAACCGCCTTCCAAAATAAACCTTTACAACCCCTTACAAAATTTCTTTATTGCCGCCGTCAGTTTCTTGTAAACCCGTAGTTTTAGGAAACAACCCAATTTCAGCTTCATCAGCGATAACAGCGTTATCATTGATAACGAAGTTATCCGCGCACCCTCCGTTAATCCACTTTTCAATCTCCGAAAGACGAAAACGCACCGCCGTCCTAATCTTGCGAAAGGGAATAACCCTGTTTAACACATACCGCCTTATAATCTGTTCAGACAGCTTCAACATCACCGCCAGTTCCTCAGTAGTCAAATAAACTTCCATGCCGCCCCCCATTCCTTTGAACACCTGTAAATTCTTTCAAAATAGAAAGAAAAAAGATAATTGGATTTAGTACAAATTTTCGTTTCCTCAATCGTCAAATAAATGTCCGTATCACCCTCCATACCTGTAAATTCTCCCACGCCGAAAGGCGTAAAGATATTAGGGAAATGTCTAATTTTTGCCTTTTCATAATTAAATAATCTGATAAACAAAAGCCAAAAGAAATAAGACATTTGCGCAAATTTCGATGTTTCTTTATGGTTTTATGTTTACAGTCAGGGGATTCAAATTAATACTGTTGTTTAGCGCAATTTGTATAATTAGAGCAAAAAAAGCCCCCGTCGCCGCAGCTTCGGGGGTTCAAGAGGGGAACCTTCACCTGCCCACTTATAAGTGAGCAGGTTCGGTTGAGGTTCAATTTCAAAACAGGTTTTACGCTTGTTTCCGTTCCTCTGTCGGTATGCCGGACACAGGGAAAGAGTACACATTCGGCGGTAATTCCTTTCTTTCCGTTTCCCTAACTTGCGGTTTTTCATTAACAGGCTGTAACAACGCCTCTTGAATTTCCTTAGCTTTTACAAATTCAAGCGGATCAAAATGCGTATATCTTTCCGTCATTCTTTCGCTCTTATGCGTGGTTATCGCCTGTGCTTGTTCTTTAGTCATTCCGCCTTTTAACATTTCAGTATTAAAGAAATGCCGCCATGCGTGTATATGCAAATTACGCTCTTTAATTTCAACGCTGTTAATGCCGATATTTACCAACGCTTTACGCAAATACATTAAAACCGTTTTTCTGCAAATAGGCTTACAACCGCCGTCAGTTGAAAACAAAAAACCGTCTCCGCTTTTTTCTTTAAGCAATTTTAAATCTTCTATCAGGGAAGCCGGAAGCGGTATATTATGTTTGTCTTTCGTTTTAGTCGGTCTGTAACCGTATATATCATGTTGCATACAAACGTAAATATGGTCATCGAATAGACAATCCCCTTTAAGTCCCAAAATTTCAGACACCCTCATACCCGACAACGCCGCAAGTTTATTCACGGTGTAGACTATGCGGTTATCTTCCCAAACCTTGCGCCAATCCCCCACAAACAATTTCTTGAATTCAAGCGGAGTAATAATTTTGATTATTTTACAGTTGTTTATCAACCTTTCAACTTTGGCGGTAGGGTCAGCGTTTATAATTCCACGATCAACGGCTTCAATCATCATAGTTTTGAAAGTTCCGTAATAGTCGTTTATCGTTGTATTTTTATAATCCTGTTTGATAAGACTGTCCAGAAACGCCTCAATCACGGCTGGGGTAATAACGTCCATTTTCATATTTTTGAAATAAGGCAAAACAACCTTATTCAAATTCCGCTTCATGTGGTCGGAATAACTTTGGGTTAAATTAGCCCGTTTCCGTCTTTTTTTCAGGTATTCGCAATTATCCCAATCCCACCAGTTCACGGCGTATTCGCCGAAGGTAGGCACATTGTCTTTTTTGGGAAGCAACGCGCCTTCTTTCAAGAGCCTGTTTACCATCACCCTAGCCGCCGTTTTAGTCGTTTGTCCCGTAGACCTTCCCTGCGTCCGCCTGCCGTTTTCATCGTAAGCGTAGAAATAAACAACCTTTTTCCCCGAAGGAGTAACCCTAAAATACAAGGTAAAATCATTATGAATCTTCATAACTACCTCTTTTTGGGAATATGATGTCATTATTGATTACACCCGATTCCCATAAATTTTAGCATACTTCATTAGCAACGCTAATTCTTTATGGGATAAGCATTTACGAAAACCGTTTATTCTGTATCTAAGTAAAAAGTGCAAATTCCTTTATGTTGGGTATGGTTATGCTGGTAAGGTTGGTGCAATATGAAAAAACGCTGTCCCCAATGCTGGTAACGCTGTTGGGTATTGTTACGCTGGTAAGGCTGGTGCAGCCTAAAAAAGCACAATCCCCAATGCTGGTAACGCTGTTAGGTATTGTTATACTGGTAATGCCGGACTTCGTAAAAGTGCCACCCTCAATCTCTTTAAGGCTGTTCGGTAAGGTTACGCTTGTAAGGTTGATACATTCCCCATAATTCCAATCCCCAATGCTGGTAAGGTTATTCGGAAAAATTATACTGACAAGCGTTTCACATTCCCAAAAACTAACATTAATGCTGGTCTTAATGCCTTGCAAAATTTCAAGTTTAACGTATTTGTTTTCATATTTTTTAAGTATGTCTCCTGCGCTATTATCTAGCTCATCCACTTTTAACTGATAGCTATACGCAGTAGCGGGGGTATTGACGGGTCTTGTCGAAAGCGATATGTCCATTTGGTCAATTGTTGTAAGGGGTTTAGGTGTAAAAGTTGTACCTGTAGGTATTTCTTCCGTTTTAGGCTCTGCACCCTCCTCTTCAGGATCAAAAGTGATTGGTCCGATTATTGCGGTAATACCAGTATTGCCGGCGACTGTTGAGACTGTTATTTCAAATGTTACTGTTGGAGCAATGCTTGGCTGTAATGTTAAAGTGCTGCCGGCTGTTTTTACCGTTCCGGTGCTTGTTTGGATTCCCTTGGTAGTATCATACCAAATGATTGTAAGGACGTAAATGTCGCCTACTTTCGGTGCATATGCTGCCGCTCTGGCTACATCTACTTTCTCTGTAACTTCAAGTCGATAAATGTTGCCTTCTCCGTCCTCGCTTCTATATATCGTTTTCTGCGGTTCCTTTGCGGCAGTAGTTTCCGGTGTGCTTGTCGTTCCGTTGCCGCAGGAGGCAAATGTGAGTAAAAACGCTGTTGTTAATAATAGAATTAACCTAGTCAGAGAAGACTGGGGGGGGGGGGGGGGGTGAATGAGAGTTTGCTGTTCATGGTGGTTTTTCCTTTTTTGTAAGATTATTAATCCATACAGATTAACTATGTTATTATAGCATTTGGCATAGAGAGTGTAAAGGGGAAATAACAAATAAAAAATAAAAAATTACAAAAAAGAAAAAGCAATCGTTTACAAAATGGCTTCCTTTTTATTTGATAATTGTTCCCGTTTTGACGTTTTGACGGGTAAAAACGGGTAAAATTCGGTATTTAGGGCAAATTTCTTAACTTGAATATATGGAAATTTAGTATTATAATGGTTTTTATAAGGAGTTTTTAACTTATGGAAGAGAATTTGAATTTTTCGATAGATGAACTCGGCAAATGTTCAATTTTATCGCCGATTGTAATGTCAAAGACACTGGGAGACGGAATTGCCAATTATGTAACAGACGAACAGTTTATCCGCCTGGAAACAGTGTTGATGCCGGGACATCAACATTCTGTAAAGAAATCACAGGCGCTGCAATGCGCAGGCCCCAGAGAACATATATATTTTTCACCCGCTCATGTTCATGCCGGTATTGTAAGCTGCGGCGGACTGTGTCCGGGAATTAACGATGTAATCCGCGCTATTGTCCGCTGTCTGTGGTACCGTTACGGCGTTAAAAGAATTACCGGTGTCCGCTACGGTTATTTGGGTTTTCTTCCCGAGTATCAATACGACGTAATAGAGCTTAATCCGGCGGTTGTAGATGATATTCACAAATTAGGCGGCACATTTTTGGGAAGCGCGCGCGGCGGCGGCAGGGAAGTTGTCAAAATTGTTGACACGCTTGAAAGGCTCAATCTGAATATGCTTTTTACAATAGGCGGGGACGGCACGCAGAGGGGCACTCTGGACATTGCGGACGAGGTTGAAAAAAGACATTTGAAAATCTCTTTAATAGGCATCCCAAAAACCGTAGACAATGATTTTACAATTATTGACCGCTCATTCGGTTTTAATACCGCAGTAGCCAAGGCTGTCGAAGCTGTCAGTTCGGCTCATAATGAGGCGTCGTCGGCGATTAACGGCATCGGTCTTGTAAAAGTAATGGGGAGAGAATCCGGTTTTATTGCGGCGCATACGGCGCTTGCAAGCCACGAGGTAAATTTTGTGCTGATACCGGAAGTGCCGTTCAATCTTGAAGGTTCAAACGGCTTCCTGCATCATCTGGAAGAAAGGCTCAAGAAACGCAAACACGCCGTTATTGTCATAGCGGAAGGCGCTATGCAGGATATGCTTATAAAAGACAAAAAATATGACGCCGGCGGCAATGTAAAAATGGTTGATGTAGGCATTTTCCTTCGCAGTAAAATTATTGAATACTTTGGGGAGAAGAAAATTGAAATCAATCTGAAGTATATCGACCCAAGTTATGTCATTCGTTCGGCTCAGGCGGACCCCGATGACTCAATTTACTGTGAACGGCTGGGCAACGCTGCGGCTCATGCGGCAATGGCGGGAAAAACAAAGTTAATCATAGGACTTGTAAACAACGAGTTTGTGCATCTGCCTATAAAGACGGTAATTACTCACCGCAATAAAATTGACCCTGAAAGCAGTTTGTGGCGCGATACTCTGGACGCGGTTAATCAGCCTGCCAGAATGGTTAATGTTTTCGGCCAGTATTAATTGTCAGGCTAACTCAAACACGGCGTGAAGGAACAAGGCGGCGGATTGAGCTACGTTCAGACTGTCAATATTGCCCGTGCCCGGAATACGGAGCATATGCGAGCATTGATCCTTCACCGCCTGCGGCAGGCCGGTTTCTTCGTTTCCCAGCACAAGAGCGGCAGCTTTTATTTTTGAGCTTTTTACAATGCCGCTTATATCGCTGATGCGTCTTCTTGCCCTTGGGTCTGTGCCGATTGTTATAATTTTTTTTGACGCGTCTTTTAAAAAAGCGGCTGTATTTGCGATCTTCCTTATTGTTAAATGCTCAATTGCGCCTTCCGCAACGCGGTAAGCGCTTGTTGACAGCCGCGCTTCTGTGTCTTTTTCATTTAACACAATAAAACCGGCGTCAAAAAAAGCGGCCGCTCTTGCAATAGCGCCCAGGTTGTGGTCATTTCCCACCGAATGAAGAACGAGTCCGGTTTTTCCTTCTTTCGCCCACAATTCAAGGTCTTCCTCGCTTAACGGTTCAATCACAGGCTCTTCGATCATCGCCGCTACGCCCTGATGGTGCAGAGTTTTGCAAATGCGTTCAAGTTCATCGTTATCGCAAATTTTATAGGGACGCTTTCTTTCGGCAAGCTGTTTGCAGACACCGGTAAACATTTTAAGCCTGTCTTCGCGCAGGAAAAGGCGGTTTATCGTCAGCGGATGATATTGCCCCACAGCCGATACCGCGTTCAAGCCGCAGACGGCAAGTTCATCGGTCATTTTATTTCGCATGATAAATAACAGTATACAATAAATATGATAATTGTTATCATACATTTGTGGCGCAGAAAAGAAAAACAGGCCGGCAGCAAAATTCAAAAGGCGCGCAAGCGGTTGTTATTTTTTGGTTGATATTTGTCATTGTTATTATCACTGTTTTTATGGCAAATTTCGACACAATAAACAGGAATTTCAATCTTTTTAAAACGCGCATAACATCTTCCTCCCTGCCGGAAGAAGAACTGCTTAATGATGATGAGCCTGTTACTCCGGAGTTCCGCCCCGCCGCTCCCCGCGAACAGACAGTTACAGCAGAACCTTCGGGTCAGAACAACCAGACAAGCCCGCAAACCAACGATAACAAGCCGGCGGCTCAGCAAACGACAACACAGACTAATACAAATCAGCAAACACAGACGCAAACGACTCAACCTGCGCAGACAAGGGAACGTGCCGTTTATTTTACACAAATCGACAAGGACGGGCAGATTCTGCAATCAAGAGTAACCAGAAAATTACCTGTGTCGGACACTCCTTTGCAGGACGCCCTGAACACCATGCTCGCAGGTCCTTCTGCAGACGAAATAAACCGCGGCATTCTTAATATTATCCCGAAAAACACGCGGATTCTTTCAGCCGCAGTACGAGGCAGTACGGCGTATATTAATTTCAGCGAAGATTTTATGTTCAACACATTCGGCATTGAAGGATATGTAGCCCAGTTAAGGCAGATTGTCTGGACTGTTACCGAATTTTCAAACGTAAATGATGTGCAAATTTTAATCGAAGGCAGAAGGCTGGATTATCTAGGCGAAGGCATCTGGATAGGAAGCCCGATCAGCCGTCAGTCTTTTTAGATACGCCGAATAGATAGCGCTTTTCCGGTGTCCGCATCAATTTCCGCAATAACGCCGTTAATCCGCCCCTGCTTGCCGGACGCCGCAATTTTCATTTGGTACTGAACCTGTTTGTTAAACCTTTCCTGACATATTTTTAAATCCATGCCAATTACGCTGTCTGTAATGCCTGTCATGCCCAAATCCGTAATATACGCGCTTCCCTTAGGCAGTATGCGCTCATCCGCGGTTTGCACGTGCGTATGGGTTCCCGCAATAACAGACGCGCGTCCGTCTATATAGTAGGCAAGGGCTTCTTTTTCACGGCTGGATTCCGCGTGAAAATCGACAAGAACAACAGGCTGTACGGCGGTATCTTTTTGAGCGTTAAAAATACGGTCAAAGCATTGAAAGGGACAGTCGATTAAACTTATTAATTCGCGTCCCTGAAGATTAATTACAAGCCACAAAACGCCGTTTTTCTCGATAAGCGAGAAGCCCGCGCCCGGAACAGCCGCCGATATGTTCGGTACGGTCGCTGTTACGGCGGGATAATTTGCCGGACGCAGCATTCTTTTTTCGTTTTCCAGAACCTGCCAGAATTCCCGTTTTTCCCAAATATGGTTTCCCGATGTAACAACATCAGCTCCGGCCGCAATGATTCGCCTGAAATCGCTTTCCGTCATTCCAAAACCTTCGGCCGCATTTTCTCCGTTTACAATGACAAAGTCTATGTCCCGCTCCTTTATAAGAAACGGTAATCCGGCTTCCAGAATTTCAAGACCCGGCGAGCCTACTATATCTCCGATCATTGCGGCGCGGACTGTTTTCATATAAACATTTTAGCAGATATTGCCAAAACGTCTATTGCTGGAAATGATTGATAATTGTAGAATATACCTATGACCAGAGGAATATTCATTACGGGCAATGAATCCGCGCTCAGCCGTTCTATTGAAGCTGCAGCAGTCAGCAGGGTGGAAAAATACGCCTCTGCGCTGATACCGAACAGACTTAGCGGAGCGGTAAAAAACTCTCCTCCGGAAAATGAAAGCAGGTTATCCCTGGAATGGAATCCTTCAAGCCCGATTTCCGCCCGCACTGTCGTTCTTGCAGCCGAAAACAGGCTGGAACATATTGACGATGCAATCCTCGTTTGTTCGCCTCCTTCCATCCGTACAAGCGCGGCGGAGCTTCCTCTGTCTGATATTGAAGTAATTGTTAACGACCATATAAAAGGCTGGTTTTTTCTGATTAAGGAATTGGCGTCAGTTTTTACAAACCGCAAGCGCGGGACGCTGGCTCTTGTTTATCACGAGATTAAGACAGGCACAGGAAAGGACGATACGGCGGACATACTCGGACCTTCATCGCTTGCGTCCTTCCGCTCTCTTACTCACGGTTTGCTTGCCGCAGCCCACAGCGAACCGTATATCACTATGGGCTTTTCCTGTTCGGAAGCGGGAAGCGAAGAAGCGTTTACAACCTTCATTTATAAATACATTGACGAAGGAAACAGGCGCAGCAACGGCAAGTTATTCAAATACGGTTCGTTTAACTTTTTTAAATAAATTTTTGTTATTGCATCTCATAAGAAAATTATTACTATTTCAGTAAAAATTGTTTTAACTGTGCTGCGCCGCCAATGTAATAAGTGAAATAAACATAGCAAGCGCCATTACGGCGATACACACTATCAGGGCTGGAACAAATCCCACAGTCAAAACAAGCCAAATACCCGCCGTATTAAAAACGGAACGGTAAAGAAAGACAAAACCGTGAAAAACAACCGGTAAAACAGGAAGCATTATAACAAAAATATATCGGGGCTTGGATTTAATTCGGTAGCGCCAGCCTAGAACTATTACAAAAACCGCCATAGGCAAGAAAAATAAAATCGAGCTTAGCCTGTTCAATATTTCAGCCTGGAATATTTGGTAAACATACCCAGCACTGTCAAATTTTGCGGATGCAAGGTATAGTTCGTCAATTTGAAGGTTAGGCAGACCGCGGCGGACATACGAAAGAAGCATTAAATCTTCGTAACTTATATCAAGAAATATTCCGCCTACGGTCTTATCGCCGATAAGCCATTCACCGTCATAATATTTGTCTTTATTCGCGCGGTCCAAAGCATGCATTAAAACCAAAACCTTCGGCTTTTCATCTAATATAACGGGCAATAGTTTTGCATAACGCGACTTTACGCTTGCCAACGGACGGGAATTTATGTCAAACGACATATACTCAAAACCCATTCCGTAGGAAACATCATCCGAAGTTGTAAGGCTTGAAAAACGAAGCGCCGCTCTGCCGTCGCCGACCGGCAGGGAAAACACCGCTCCCGTAAGTATTTCTCCGAGTGAAACTTCCATTTCGTCAATAAAGAATGCGCTTTCCTTGACGCCTTTCTCGCTTGTAGCAATAAAATTCAAAGCGTCAAGATCATCGGGAGTAACGGCAAGTAATTCCTGAAAAATATAGTAAGCGCGGATATATTCGCCGGCATTCATAGCCTGATAACCGGAAAGTTTTAAATTATAAAGTTCGTAAAACCGTTCTTCCATATTGTTCGGAGCCAAAGAAGAAATCATATTCCACGCTTCGCTCGCCAAACGGGCGGCTGCTGCTTCTTCGGGGCTTCCCCTGTCCGCCAAACGCCTCCCAAGCGTAGCAAGCCAATGAGCCTCAAAGTACTTTTTCTCATTAAAAGATTCATAACCCTTTGCAATTGCCTGCGTAGCATTTAACGTCTGCTGCCCTTCAGACAACGCGGAATTTTCACCGTCCCTCCTGTCCCTGATCAATGCGTTCCTTGCGAGATTCTTTTCTTCCAACTCTTCCGACCTAATTCTTTGAAGGTTAATTTCAATTTCCAGCTTTAAATCGGTCAGTTCCGGGCTGTTATACCAAATACGGTCGCAAATGCCGAAAAATTGATTTGCTTCAAGCCATTCGCCGTCTTTCATGGAATTCTGCATATGTGTTTTTGCAAGATCATAAAGCTCGCCCATATAGCGGATGTTTTCTTCCCTGTTTTTTACCATCGGAAACACCAGAAAGAATATAATGCCGTAAACAACCGCGGCGCAGATCGCTATAACGACAGAATTAATTAAACGCTTAAAAAATATATCGGAAAAACTATTATAATTTTCCTCTTGAGAATAAATCCCAAACGGAATTACAAGAGCGGAAAAAGCAAGCGCGGGAAACAGATTGCATAATTCCAGTACGCCGTTAATAAGCCGCCATTCCATGGAATATAACCTTAACGGCGCTTCAGAGCCGGGCATAATAAACCTGAAAAGCATTATCAGCAAACAGGAAGCCGCCGTATATATAATAAATTGAATATGAGGAGAACGAAATTTATCGGCATTAATCATTGTTATTCCGCCCTTTAACAATTACAGTTAAACCGGAATAAAGATGAAGCAGCAAGCCGAGTGCGATAAAGGCGCAGGGAATTGCAAGTGAAACCGGAATGCTGCCTTTAAGAAAAGAATCTATAACATCCTGCATTTCAGGCGAATTTAAAAATGTTCCAAGCAAAAGAATCCCTCGGAAAACAAGAACTCCAATAAAAAGATTCGCCAAAGGCCATACGCTCATTTTAATTACATAGCCGAAAGAGCATAGCAGAAAAATAAGCGAAAAAGCAAAAATCAGCCACGAAATAAGCCCTTCATTAAAATTTTTTTGAAACATTTCCGCGTTAAGCCTTAAGTCAATGGAAAGACTCCTTAAAAACCAAGGGGTGTCATTTCCAAAAAGGACGGGAGGAAGATCAAATCTTCCTCCGGCAGTTTCAAAAAAAATCAGCGGCTGACCGGGAATTGCAGAAACGCGCGGACCAAGAGGATCAGACGCTCCGTTTAACAAAACGACCGCTGTCTCGTTTCTGTTAAACGAGTTGGAAAGTATCAAGCCTTTATTACCCAGTTTTATGCCGCCGCTTTGCGCGGGAGGCACGGATTTCCAGTTTTCAAGCGCTGTGGAAATTCCAAGACAGAATAATAACGATAAAAACATCACGGAAACAACTGTCATTATATAGGAATATTTTCTTCTTCCCGCATAACAAAGTGAAAAAAGAACCGAAGAAAAAAGCGTAAACGATAAAGCCCAGTAAGCGGCGGTAATAACCATTATAAGAGCGGTTTCAGGTTTAGGCGGTAAATTCTTCGCCCAATCAACCTGAAGGGCAAGAAACCTAAGTCCGGTTGCCGCCAGAAAAATTAAAAGGAAATTAACACTAAAAAGGAGCGTCAGCTTTGCAAAATTCCTCACAAACTAAGATTAACACGGTGCAAATACCAGCGCAAGACCTAAAAACCGGCCAAAAAATCCGTTTTAGCTATTTATAAAACGGTAAAATTAAAGCATAATAAAGTATGGATGCACAAATCGCTGTCCTTGGAGCGGGAGCATGGGGGACGACGCTTGCAAAAGTAATTGCCGAAAAAGGAAAAGAAGTTGTTCTCTGGACTTTTGAAGAGGCAACAAGAGACGATATAAACCATAAAAGACAGAATTCAAGATACTTACCTGATATAAATCTGCCTGAAACAATTAAGGCGACTTCCGATATAGAAGAAGCCGCCGATGAAAAACAATTCCTGATTTACGCAGTTCCGTCCCTGTACCTGCTTGATACCGTAAAAAAATCGCTTTCCGTTAACTCAATCAGGGAAGGCAAGACTATTATCGCGGTAATAACAAAAGGTTTTCTCCCTTCGGAAAACGGCCCCAGATTGATTCTTGAAACTATGGAAGATTACCTTCCCGGATTTTATCAAAAATCTCTTGTTTATATCTCAGGTCCAAGCCACGCGGAAGAAGTTTCCTGCGGAAAAATTACGGGACTTATCGCCGCAAGTGAAAACGCAAAAAATTCCATACGCTTCCGCGATTTGTTAAAAACGCCTAACCTTTTTGTTTATTCGTCATTTGATGTACACGGCGTGCAGGCCGCGGCAGCCGCCAAGAACGTAATTGCCATTGCGTTCGGAATGCTTGACGCAATAAAGTCAATCGGAGGTTCGGGTATTTTCGGAGACGGAACGGCATCTCTTCTTCTTGCGGCCGGATTAAATGAAATACAGATTCTCGGCAATGCGCTAGGCGCGACTCATCCTGAAACATTTACTTCCATTGCGGGAATAGGAGACCTGGATGTTACGTGCCGTTCTGTTTTCGGCAGAAACAGGCGTTTCGGCAGGGAGATAATAGAAAAAAACATATTGGAGCCTTATAAAGACATTGACGATCTTTTATCGCGCATCAGAGAAATAGGTTATCTGCCCGAAGGCATAGCGGCGGCAAAATATGTCAGAATCCTTGCAGAAAAACATAAATTGAAAATTCCCGTATCTGTGGGATTATGCCGCATTCTGAACCGTGAGATGGACCCGTATGAATTTATACAAAAATTATTTGACGGATTAAGGTAAAAAGATGCTTGAAAAATTATCTGTAAAAATAACAGACGCTTTCCGTTTTGTTACGGGAAAATCCGCAATATCGGAAAAAAATATTGAAGACGCCGTAGAAGAAATCAAGATGGCCCTGCTGGAAGCGGATGTAAACCTGCGTGTTGTACGCCGGTTTGTCAATTCCACAATCGAAGAAGCAAAGGGAGAAAAAGTTCTCCGTTCTGTCGATCCCGGACAGCAATTTATAAAAATCGTTCATGACAAACTTGTTTCCTTCCTTGGAGACGCGGATCCTAAAAGCCGCGAATTAAAATTACGCGGACCGGATGTAATTTCCACAGTGCTTATGCTGGGACTTCAAGGCTCGGGCAAAACGACAAGCTCTGCAAAACTTGCTCTGCGGCTAAAAAAAGAAGGACGCAAGCCCCTTCTTGCAGCCTGCGATCTTGTGCGTCCGGCCGCTGTTGAGCAGCTTGCCGTTCTGGGTAAACAAATAGGCATACCTGTCCATAGGGAAGACGGCGCGAAAGACAGCGTTAAAGTTTATCAAAACGCGCTTTCGTGGGCAAAACTTAACATGATTGACACAATCATTGTTGACACAACAGGCCGTCTGCAAATCGACGAAGTCATGATGGAGGAATTATCCCGCTTAAAAAAAGCGGTTAACCCCGATGAACTGCTCTTAGTCGCGGATTCCATGACAGGCCAGTCCGCCGCCGATATTGCCAAAACTTTTGACGAAAAAATAGGGCTTACGGGAGTTGTGCTTACAAAGTTTGATTCCGACACTAGAGGCGGCGCGGCGCTTTCGCTCAAAACAATAACGGGCAAACCTTTAAAATTTACGGGTACGGGTGAAAAGCCGGAAGACTTTGAACCATTTCACCCGGATCGCATCGCCGGAAGAATACTCGGTATGGGCGATGTTGTAAGCCTTGTAGAAAAAGCGCAGGAAGTAATTGACCAAAAAGAAGCGATTGAACTCCAGAAAAAAATGGAGAAAGAAAATTTTACCCTGGATGACTGGCTTAACCAGCTTCGCGCCGTAAAAAAAATGGGCTCGCTTCAATCCATGCTGGAAATGATTCCCGGAATGCAGGGGAAGATAAACGAGGACGACATTGACAAAGAAGAACTGAAACATCAGGAAGCGATACTAAGCTCCATGACGCTGAAAGAACGCGCCAATCATTTAATAATCGGTCCGCCGCGCAGAAGCCGTATAGCAAAAGGTTCAGGCACATCTGTTGCGGAAGTAGCCCGTCTTATAAAAAAGTTTGAGAAAATGCGCGGCATGATGAAGAAAATGGCAAAAGGCGCAAGAGGCGGAGGAATGCCGAATATACCGGGAATGTTCGGTTAATTACAAATCAGGCGATTCATTTCTGTTGCTTCGGAAAGGCATTGCGGGAAGGCCGTTTTTCGCAAACAGGGGCGCAGGACCGAATTTTCTCCATGCGTAGCGCGCCCTGCGAGGCTTCGTTACTTTATCCGAATAAACGATGACGTCATTACCTTCAATTTCCGCCTTTGCTGAAAAATACTGTCCGTCAATTGCGGCAATCTCAAAACCTTCGGGAGCGCCTCGGAACTCAAGTCCGCTCTCAACATTTGCAAATTGCAAGCGCAGACGGTTTCCTTCGGCAGCCGCCCACAGAAACGCAGGCGCGTCCGCTTCAACATTTTTTCCGTAGACTTTTTTAAGTGCCTGAAGTGCGAGCCTGTAACCGACAGTTTGTTTGTCAAACGGATGAATGTTGTCATATTCACCGCAGTCTATAATTACAGCCATTCCTGTGTTTTCGATACTTAATAAAGCAAGATACTGGCTTTCCTGGAGGGCGCACCAGCTTCGGTACGGCTGCCCCGCTTCCACATCTTCGCGCGAGGCATACATCGTTAGCTGAACAAAGATAAAGGGTAAATGTTTATCGTTCCAGTCGCCGCGCCATTGATCGACAAGATAGTACATCATATCGCAGTAGTCGCTGTAACGGCCTTCGTCTTCTTCGCCCTGGTAATAGATAAATCCCTTTATCGCAAAAGGCGCAGTACGCAGAATCCTCGCGGTGTGAAGGTTTACAGGGCAATAAGGGCTAGTATTTCCCGCCGGCTGAGGCCAGGGACAGGGACCGCATTCTTTATTAAGTATTTCCCAGCTTGCGTCAGGGTTTTTTTCCCTTAGGGCGCGCACCCGTTCGTCCCATGCCCGCCATTGAGAATCATAATCTTCCATTTCGGCATTGTACTGTTCATCAGTTTTGCCGCCGACTTTTTCCGCATAATCATCTATAAATTTTTGACCCGCGCGGCTTTTCATTAACTGTTCCCTGCTCATCCATGCGCTTATGGATGTTCCGCCCCATGAACAGTTAATTATACCGATTGGTATGCCTATATCGGCGTTTATTTTACGGGCAAAGAAAAAAGCGGCAGCACTTAACATGGCGGCTGTATCCAGCGCGCAGATTTGCCACTTGCTTGCAGCTTCTTCACGAAGATAATTGTCGTCTACAACAGCGCGTTTAACTACCTGATAAAAACGTATGTTTTGATTCGCGCAGGCGGCAAGCTCAGCTTCACCGTTTTTCACGTTAATCAGCTCCATCTCCATGTTGCTCTGACCGCCGGCGAACCAAACGTCCCCCGTTATTACATTGCGAAAACGTATCTCGTTATTCCCGTTTTTTATTAATAGTTCGCCTGTTGCGCCGACAGTCAGGGGAGGGAGAATAAGGCTCCATTTACCGCCGCTTACAGCGGTTTCGTTCTGTATTTTACTTTTTTCGCTTTCCCAAAAAACACGGACAAAACTTCTGTCTTCGCCGCCTGTTCCCCAAACGGGAACAGGCTTGCCATACTGTAAAACCATATTGTCGGAAAAAATCGCGGCGGCTTTAAATGACATTACATTTTATTCTCTTTGACCCAGGCGATAATTTCATCAATCTTGCCGAAAACAAGACCTGTTACGGTATCGGCGCAGCCGTAATAAATCGCTACCCTGCCCGTGTCTTTATCAACAAGAGACGCTACAGGGAATGTAACATTTGGAACATCGCCTGCCAATTCATAAATTTCACGCGGGTTTATAATGTACGGATTCGGACGCGCAATCACCTTCCAGGGTTTATCAATGTCCAAAAGCGCCGCGCTGAAAGAGTAAACAAAACCGTTGCAGCTTGTCAGTACGCCGTGGTAGAAAAGCAGCCAGCCTTCGGTAGTTTCAATAGGACAGGGACCCGCGCCTATCTTTGTACTTTGCCAGCCGCCGTACGGACCCATTACATGGCGGTGTTTTCCCCAAAAAACAAAGTCAGGACTCTCCGAATACCATATATCGCCGAACGGAGTATGCCCGGAATCGCTTGGACGGCTGAACATGGCGTAATTTTTTCCAATCTTACGCGGAAACAAAGCTCCGTTCCTGTTGTAAGGCATCATAGGATTTTCCATCTGGTAAAATTTTTCAAAATCGTACGTATAAGCCATTCCAAGACACGGCCCGCAATATCCGTTACACCAAATTATATAATAGCGATCTTCGATAAAAATAACGCGGGGATCATATTTATAATCTGAATCCGGCAAATCAGGATCGGTCTTTATAAATTGTATTGATTTATCATCTATTTTCCAATTAATGCCATCCTTGCTGCGCCCTGCGTGAATATCCATATGACGCGCAGTATCATCACAGCGGAAAACGCCGGCAAATTCTCCTTTAAACGGAACAACAGCGCTGTTAAAAATGCTGTTTGAAGTTAGGGTTAAATTTCTGGGAATAATGGGGTTCTTTGTATATCTCCACATTAATTCTTTCTTTGGATCGCTTGAAGACGGTCTGTCTTCCCATGGAATGTTTGGTATACTGCTTCCGTTTACAATTATACTTCCCATAATTTCTCCTGTTTTTTTATTTATTGATTTAAGAAAAAGAAAAAAACTCCCTGACTTATATCAGGGAGTTTTTTCAAGAAACTAACGATTCATCGGTTCTAATGCGGCATTGACTCTCGGCGCAAACTGCTCAACTAACTGAGCGGCTGTTCCTTTAAAATCAAACAACGCATAACAGAAATCACCGTGCGGGAAACCGGGGACCAACATAAAGTTTTTGAAAGCATTATAACGGGCGTCTTTTACCATAGCCATTGATTCGTCAACAGCGCGGCGGTCGCGGAAAGCCCAGTAATGTCCGCCCTTCCAGTCATCGCTTGACGGAACAAACCAGAGATCAGCGGCTTTGAGAATAATATCAACTTCAGCGGGTGTGAAATAAGCGGGAACGACATATACCATATCATCGTTAGCCATGCGGTAATCAGTCGCTCTGGGGCCTTTCGGCGGGAATACAAAGCCGTAATCGTCTTTCATTTCCGGCATCTGGCCTTTTCTCCATTCCGGCGCAATAATCATAGCTGTACGGCTGTCAAAGAATTCGGTAAAATCCCAGTCCCATGCGGCATTTGCCGGACGCGGTTTCATGAGGCCTTCTTCCAAAAGCTTTTGGTAGAATTGCACTGCTTCAATAAATTCAGGCTTGTTCATTCCGCTCTCGAATTTACCCTGAGCGTTTATTACTACAAAGTTACCGCCGTTTCCGAATACTAATCCGTTCAAAACCTCGCGAGGATCATCGCAGGGCAATGCATAGATATCTGTAATACCATCGTTATTAATGTCGCGTGTTGTCGCTCTGGCAATTTCATAGAATTTATCCCATGTCCATGTGCCGGCTTTCTGCAAATCGTACAGAAGATCAGGATCATAACCCGCTTCCTTTAAGAGTCTTTTGTTCCAGAACATGAATACGCCATGCCATGCGTCTCCGCCGGTTCCGGGATAAAAACCATAAGTCTTGCCGTTAAAAGTAAACAGGTCTTCAATTAACTTATTATAAGCTGTTTTTTTGCCGGCTTCAGGAATCCTGTTATTAAGTTTTACGCTGCTGTCGCTGATAGGATAGAGTAATCCCTGTTTGTATAATGTCATCGCCCATTCAGGGGAAAGAACGTACAGTGAGTAATCTTTATTTCCCGAAATAATATTGTTGGTTACAATCTGGAAATAATCATCCCAACCGGACAATTCCACCGACTTCATCTTAAATCCGTTCTCAGACTGGATTTTCTTTCTCCACTCAAGCTGGATTTCCTCATCCTCGTTTCTCGGAGTCCATGTGTCTACATCATAGGCATTGCTAAAATCTCCGATTATTACTTGAGCGCCTTTCAGGCTGACTCCCTTCTTGCATCCTGCAAATACGAACAAAAGGCTAACCGCCAATAAAGCCGTAAACAGGATAACTCCAATTCGACCTGTCTTTTTCAACATGTCATTCCTCCATAAAAATTTATTATCTCAAACGGCTACGCCGCATTGAAACCTACATTTTAATCCCTGTCTGGCTAAGGGATTCAACAAACGCTCTTTGAGCCACAAGATACAGCACTATCAGCGGAACAAGGAATACAAGCATTCCGGTCGCAACAATAGCCTGTAAATATGCGATAGGCGGCTGCGACATAATGTCTGTACCGCCGACATTCCATCCTTGTAAGGCGCTCCAATATCGGTAAAAACCGTCTGTCAGCATACTTAAAGCAATCGGCATCATTTTATAGCTTCGTAAAAACAAAGTCGAATAAAGCGTATCCGTCCACTGCCACACAAAGGAAAACAGAAAACATGAAGTAAGCATCGGAGCCGCATCAGGAAGCATTATACGGACAAAGGTATATAACCTGCCGCATCCGTCCACATAAGCCGCTTCTTCAAGTTCCTTGGGAACGCCCCGGAAATACTGCCTAAGCATAAAAATGTACAACCCGCTTTTTAGGCTCATAGCCGTTGCGGAAAGCAATAAATAACCGGGGAGAGTGCCCAGCAGGTTGATATTCCTTCCGGTAATAAGCTTTATTATACCAAATATATCAAAAAATTGAAAGTGAAGAAAGAGGGAAGACATGATAGTCTGCGGCGGAACAACTATTAACAAAAAGACGCACATAAACAGCACATTTTTCCCCGGAAACTTATAGCGGGCAAACCCGTAAGCAGCCAGTGTACAGGAAGTAATCTGCAGCAGGGCGCTGGCAATTATAATGATCAATGTTTGTATAAAAGTAGGCCAATATTTCATTATTTCCATTGAAATTTGGTAATTTGACGTTGAAAAATGACGCGGTATACTGATTACAGTAGCGTCGTAAAGGTCCTGTTGTTCCATAAAACTGACGGAAACCTTGTCCATTAATGGCTGTAGAATAAGGAAACAAAGACCGAAAAGAAGAACGGCGCGGAATATTTTGTAGATTATGTCCACAATGTTATTTTTTAACTGGTATGCAGATATCCTATTCATAATAGTACACCTTCTTTGAGAATATGCCCAATGTTATCCCTATTACAATTATAACAATAAGGAAATATATCCACGCCATAGCCGCCGAAAAGCCGAAATCAAGGCTTTTTATAAGCGCCTGGAATATTTTTTCCATTACCTTGTTATCCGTCCTTAAAAAATAGTCTACCACACTATATACGACATTGACCAGTATTAAAGAACTTACCATAGGGAATGTTATTTTCCAGAAACATTCCCAGCTTGAGGCGCCTTCAATCTTTGCAGCTTCGAACATACTAATCGGAATCGTCTGTAAGGCCGAAAGGAAGATGATTATCTGAATGCCGGAAGCCATTGCGATACTGTATATCTGGTTTACCACCTGAAAAATATACTTCATAAAACTGCTTCCGGCTCCTTCGGCGGCGAGTATTTGCTCAAGAACGCCCGTTACCGAAGACTTTAATAAATTACTTTCCTTAATGGTATTCGCAATGCTTTGCAAAAGAGCGTTATTGGTCTCGAGTCCGATCATTACGCCGGAAGACAGTATCACAGGCAGGAAGAAAACAGCCCTTACAAAGCTCCTTGCCTTGAATTCCTGATTTAACAGCAACGCGACAAAAAGACTGAAGATAATAATAGCCGGAACTATCAGCACCATACGCAAAAGTTCTTCGACAAGGAGCCGGTTAAATTCCGCGTCTATCATAAGCGTGTGCTCAATATTCGCAAACTTTATAAACTCCAGCTTGAAGCCGTAGTTTATAACATCAATAGTAACCTTGCTAAACACCATACGAAACGATTCAAAAATCGGGAAAAACATGAATGAAATAAAGCCGATTAAAAAAGGAAGGATAAAAAAGTAACCCGCCCTCGCGTTTTTTCCTTCAAGCGTCAGACAGAGTTTATTATTTTTCTTTACGAAATAACTTCCGAAATATTTTTCCATGAAATCCATTGCAGAATTCATTATTCCCTTTAAATTCATTATTCCCCCCGTTTCAGTACAACAAAGCTGTCCAAGTTTATATTTCTGTTATTGTAGTTCACAGCAGCGTCGCTCGCATTTACAATAACCCTTGTCCCGTCTTCATATTCGGTTAATGTTACACCCGGTGATAAAATCTTATGATCTACAATCGCCTGATTATAGAGATTTCCGAAATTAGAGGCAAACATCCTGTACAAGTTGTCTGCGTCGCCGACCCATTTATTGTACTCATTTGCGTAAAACTGCCTGAATTTTGTTTCCTGCAAAACAGAGGTTTCTTCAGTCATAAAACTAAAGTACAGCCCCGCTCCGCTTTCTATTGTTTTTAACAGGTTTTTCGTATAATCTTCGGCAAGGTTTATTGCGTTTCCGGTATACGGTATAAGACCGTGTAAAACAATAGGATAGAACGGTATGGCAACATCTGTAATTCCGTATTTCTGATCATCCAGCATCATATTTACAATAAAATCCGCATAAGGCGCGGCATACGCATGACCGGAAAGCAGCATAACGCCGATTCCGGCTTTATCAAGTTCCGCAAGTTTCTCCTGCCTCATTTTTATAGACGCCTCGCGGCTTACAAGCTGTTTTTCATTGTAGTTGCCTGTAAGCCTGGAGCCGATGTTTCTGAACGCAATATTCTGCACGCCAAGATCGGGAGCTTTTTCAACAAAGTTATCAATCATTGACATCATTTTTTCAGGACGGGCGACATAATTTAACTTACCCCATCTGGTACGCTCGCCGAACCAGACAAAACTAAAAGGATAACGCTGCATACGTTCACGGTTTAAGTAACGGGATACATCACGGTACAGATTGAACCCGTCAAAAGGTTTTTTATCCCGCACTAAAAAGAAATCAACCTCAGGATAAACAACATATCCGTTTTGCTGCGCCGCCGTTATTAAGTTACGAAAATCCCTCTTACTGCCAAGTTCATTTATTAATTTTATTTTTGTTGGTATCGTATGATCAACGCTTCTGTTAAACCAGCCGTTTAGTTTTATCTGTACGTCTTTCCACCCGAATTTATTAAAGTCCTTAATCATACCCGCAGCTTCATTGTAAGAAGTAAGCTTAAGTGGAAGATCAAACGGTATACCCAGACGGTGCTGCGTTTTATTTACGGCTCCGGGAATTTCAACGGCAATGGGCACGCCGCTTTTATTAATGCGTTTTAAAGACGGAAATTTATTTTGCAGCCATGAACGGTATTCTTTTGCCATACCCACATAGCCGTCCTGCCCGCAGACAATATATCGAATCGTGATTTTTTCATTCGCGGGAAGAGACCTTTCATATTGGTATACCGACCTTTCTGAACGTCCGGAAATATTCATTAATGCGCTGTGCAGCATATCAAAACGCGCGAATACATTTGTCCACGAACTGTTACGCCCTGCGACATTCGCTAAAACGTTGGCATAGGAAGCGCCGTTTTCAATTACGCATGCAAGAGCGTTCCCGTTCTTCTGAATGCCGAATACGGGGAAAGGAGCCTTGTTGTCGTTTATTACAGCTTCGCGTTTTTGTCCTTCGTCCCACCCGTATACAAAATTGGTATAGCCAAGCTGATTTTGCTTTCCGTTATTAAAATATATCAACGCCCCGCTGCCGTCAGGAACCATAAGGTAGCCGTCGTCATCAGCGCCGCCCGCTCCAAGATACGGTAGGATATGCAGTTTCACCATTGGGTATGCCCCGCGGTACGCGATTTTATCAAACGGCACATCTAATACAAGCGATCTTCCATCCAGTGTATAGCGTAAAGAAACATTAAATGCCGGCCTTTCTCTTCCGCCGCTTGTGGGGTAAAGGGCAATGTCCTCAAGATAATCATCGTAGGTATATCCGGCGGTTGCAAATATTTCTTCATATTCCGCTTTCTGATACTCAAGAGCGGTAGAACGCAGGGCATATATATTTCGTCGGACAAGATCGGGGTATGTCGCCAAAAGCTGAGTCTTGTCGTCATCTCTTCGCAGATTATTTATGTCGTAGAGCCGGTAACCCTGCCCAACCAATTTCTTATCCCCGGCGCTCATTTTATCCATAAATTCATTCATTCTTTCTTCGGGAACCGCCGGCGGAATAACAAAGATACGTTCAATATTACCAACTGAATAATTTACCTCAAGACCTCCGTCCACAATTTCGTAGCTGTAAGCGCCGATTAAAACGCTGTGTTCGTTTGAATAAAGAGTCTGACCTACCCCCGTAACATCGGCATATTCCAGCGCAAACACGGATTTTTGCAGATACCTTGTAACAGTATCCGCCAAACTGTCAATCCCTGCCGGATTGGAGCGCCACTCTACCCCATTGGCTTTATTCTTAAGAATTATTTCAGTAGTTTCCGGCATGAAACGCAGTTCCAGATATTCATTTTCAAGAATAATATCTTTTGCAACAACGCCTTCAGTACCAAGATCATTTGAATATATAATGACATTTCTGCTGCGCTCGCGCAGTGAATCACAGGAAATTGTGAATAATAAAAAAAACGGTACAAACAGCCAAATAATCTTTTTCATTATTCCTCCTATATTACCCTGAACAGAATTTCTTTATACAACGAGACAAAGTACGCTATGGAATCACTTACAAGACTGAAGAAAATTACAAAAATAAACACCATTACTCCCATCCCGATTACCGTAAGAAAACTTGAAAGAATTGTTTTGCCGATACTGTAGTCATGCACCATCATCATGCCGGCAAGTATCAATATACCCGTCCACAGTGTTGAAAAACCGGCAAGGAACCAGTACACGGCGCCTTCATCAAATGTAAGCAACTGGCTTAAAATAATCATAATGGCATTGATAATTACATACGGAACAAGAGCATAGGAGATAGCCATATAAATATCTACCATGTTTCCCTTGCCGTCCATTAGGGTTGTAAGACCCCAGTTAGCAACAGTCCAAAGAAAAACAGGCAGTAAAATACGCATAAATACAATAATTGCGTTAAAATTCTCCATGTTAATTTTTATAAACTGGAAATTCGTCAATGTCAGGCGCATTATATCAATAATTACAGACGCAAATACAATAACATTCGCCGCGGCTATTGAACCCCGTTTCTCATGGGTTAAATCCCAAAAACCGTCAAGAGGATGAGTACAAATATACAACGAATATTTTAATGTCCTGCCAAGATGCCGCCACCATGCTTTATCTGTTAAATATATCATGCTTCTTTAATCTCCTTGATAAGTCTTATGGAATACCTTACAACTAACGGCACAATAACCAATATTCCCAAAATCAAAATCACTTTCCAGAGGTTTTCTTCCATCAGTTGTTTTCGGTACAACTGGAAAGCCTTGCTGTAACCTACACGGTAATGCTTTAACTTGTAGTATTTCATCGCTGTTCTATAATCACCTTGACGAAGCGCGGCTCTTCCGATGCCGATGTACGCAAGATCGTAATTACCGTTCATCTTTAATACGTTTTCCCATATCCTTGCGGATAATTCATAACGTCCGGCTTTATACTCATTAAGAGCTTCATTTATTCTTTCACCGTAGGAAGTTAACTCAAAACAGGTAAGAGCCGCCGTTCTGGAATCCAGAGCATATAACGAAGTGCCCATCCTGTCCAGCGCGACAGGCATTGTAAAACACCCTTCTCTGTTGCCAAGACCGCCGAAGGCATAAAGAAGGTTGCCCTGGAAATCGTACATAAATATGCGGCCCCTCGTCCTGTCAAAACAAGCGTAAGAATCGTTATCGAACGCTACAACATCAATAAATCTGGAAGGACCTGTAATTCCGCCCGCATTGCCGTACGCCAAATCGCCTATAGGTTTTTTATAACCGTTGCGGATTAAAATATCCTGACCCATCGCATTAAGCCGACGCACAGGGTCTATATTAGCGGTTGAATTTGTAACATAGATAAAGCCGTCCCCGTCTATAGCGAGATTGTTGTATTCGGTCGGGACGAAAAGCAGCATACGATCCCTTTGAGCCTGTGTGGAAACAAGCTTCCATATATAATCAACAATCTTGAAATATACTTTATTTGCGCCTATATAGCCGGCGAATTCACCGCGGCTGTCAAATTCCATCAATCCTTTATTGACATTTCTGACTTGTACGAAAATGCGGTTTGCAAAATCCACAATCAGTTTTAAAGGCTGGAATTCAACAAAATCATCAATACTTTCATCATTTGGCCTTGTTATGGCAAAAACATAATTCCAGTTATTATCAAGCTTCAGCACCCTGTTATTGTTAGTGTCAGCGATGTAAAGAAAACCGTCTCTGCTCTCAAAAATATCCGAGGGAAATTTAAAAGGAGATTCAACGCCGTCAATAAAAACCGAAGCAACTGTTTTAACAAGATTATGATTTCCGTCTTTATCCGCTTCAAGCACCAGTATACGGTTATTGCCGGAGTCGCAGATGTATATGCGGTTTTCTTTTATAAAAAGCCCCTGAGGGTCGCGGAAATTGTCTATACCCAGAGATGTCCCAAGAATATAAGCGTTGACACGGTAGGCGTCAGGAGAAGCGACTTGCTCATCCCAAAAATCATAATTGTAGGTATAGTTTGTCGGTTCGGAAAAACCGGAAACCGCGGCAAAAATTAACAATACAAAACCGATAAAAATAATATTTTTCATTCTTTTATCCCCGAATTTGCCATTGTCTGCAATACATTGCTTTGGGCTAATACAAACAATACAAGCGGAACGATCATGACAAAAAGTCCGATCGCCGCGCCTACGCCCGCGCGGGCGACACCGGCTGTAATAATCTGTGAAAGCGCATATGGCAGCGTTTTTAGCTGCTCCGAATAAATAAAATTGGACGCGCGCGCGTTCCAAAGGCCCTGCACGGAGAAAATCATTACCGTAAGCCACGCGGGTTTTATCATCGGTAAAACTATCCAAAGAAAAATACCCCATTCTCTTGCGCCGTCTACCGTCGCGGCTTCAAGAAGCGTATCGGGTATAGTGTCTATAAATTGTTTTAACAGGAAGAAACCCATCGGCATTGCAAAAGCGGGAACAATAATTGAAAGGTAAGTGTCAATCCAGCCGAGTTTTGCCATTACAAGGTAATTTGGAATTGCAGTTACATAACCTGAGAACATAAGGGTTATAATAACGCCGGAAAAGAAAATCTTTGCGCCGGGAAACTTGTACTTGGAAACAACAAATGCCCCCATTGAAGCTACAATAATCAATCCGACTGTCCCAACTGCGGTAATGAATACCGTATTAAAAATATAACGCGAGAATGTTACCCAGGATTTACTCATTATAATAAAAAGGTCCTGAAAATTATTGAGCGTAGGACGGCGTACAAAAATATTGGGCGGAAATAAAAAGATTTCATTTAAAGGTTTAAACGCATGGTTGATGGAGAAAACAAGCGGAAATACAAAAAACAGCCCGAAAACGGCAAGTAAGGCAATGATGAATGCATCGCCTCCGTAAGAACGGTTAAGTCTTCTTCCGCCTACTAATTTTTTTTGCTTCTTCATATATGTACCCCTTAAGTTCCTACACGCTTAAGTAATTTTTGAATAACGGTATTGCAGATAATCATGGTAAAAAACAGTATTGTCGCAATTGCGGAAGCATAACCCATCTCAAAACGGATTGAACCGTAGTCAATCAGGTGGTTAACAACCGTATGCACCGCATAATCCGTGCTTGGGAATCCTGCAAGTACGATAGTAACATCCGCTACTCCGAACGACTGGGTTATCGCCATAACCGCCCCGAACATTAACATACCTTTCATGTTGGGAAGCGTAATGTACCAAAGTTCCTGCCAGCGGTTGGTGATTCCGTCTACAAGACCAGCCTCGTAAAGGGTTGGATCAATAGTAGAAAGCCCCGCGATAAACGCAAGGAAGCCTGCGCCCAAGCTCATCCACAGAATAACGACAAGCATTACCGGCATCATGAATTTCGGGTCTGTCAGCCAAAAAACCGGCTGATCCAGTATTCCAAGGTTCATCAAAAAACCGTTTATGTAACCGTAAGCATCTCCTGAAAATATAAGCGCCCAAATCATATAAGCGCCGCCTGAAATTGAAGGCGCATAAAAGACGAGGGTAACAAAAGCGCGGATATAGCGGGGCAGTTCATTTATAAACCACGCAAAAAGAAATGCCGCTATATAACCGACCGGTCCCGTAATTGCCGCCATTATAAATGTGTTTTTTAACGCAATTAAAAACACATCGTCGGCAAGCAGGAGATTAATGTAGTTACGAAGCCCGATAAATTTCGGCGACTCAAGAATATTGAAATACGTAAAACTGTAAAAAACGGAAATAACAAGCGGCGCTACAAAAAAAAGAATAAATACAATTGCGTAAGGCGCCAAAAAAATATAACAAAAACGATGCCTGTAAATTTCATGAGCGCGTTTCTCGTCAACTTCTCTTACTTTATCCAAATATCTTGCTATACTCATTCTACCCCCTACTCAAGACCGAATTCCTTGCGTTTTTTAATCAACTCATCATTGATGGTGATTGTATAATCAAGCAATGTTTCACGCGTATCCTGACCTTCATTTAATATTTTACGCACAGCGTTAACAATGTGGCGGCTCACAAAATAACCTCCGGGCACTTCCGGTATGCCGACAGTCCATCCCCTCTGTTCGTCAAGCACAGCCATTTGTTCCGACCCCCAGGAAAGCTGCTTGAACGCCTCATAATTGGCAGTGGGATAACGCGCCGCGGCGCCCATTATGCTCTCAAGTTCACGGCCAAACCGTAGCTGGGTCTGGGTGCTGACCCACCATTTCATAAATTCCCAGGCAAGGTCAGGACGTTTTGCATTGGATAGAATCATAGAAGCGAGAGTTCCCGTTGATACGGAACGGTCTACTGAGCCGTCGCTCTTTTTCAGCCCCGGCATTCTTACAAAACCCCAAAGCCCGCGAATTTCAGGGGCAAATACTTCCAGAGTGTTAAACCATGTATAGTCGGCAAAAGCCAGCGGCATTTCTCCGGTACGGAAACGGTTTACAAAGTCATAAACAACAGGAGTTTTATAGTGTGTATAAAATTTTGTGTATACATCGAAAGCTTCAATCGCAATTTCAGTGTCCAGAAGAGTACGGGAACCATCCTCATTGTAAAGCCGCCCGCCGCGCTGGAACAGATGCGCCAGGAAGTTGGAAAAATCGGGCGCGGCGGAATTTCCGACAGAGGGAATGCCCACATTCATGTTGTTTTTTTGAATGATAGGCAGTATGTCAATAAGATCGTCCCATGTGTCGGGAAGTTTAAGATCAAGTTCTTCAAAAATATCCTTGCGGTAGTACATTACATGGTAATACTGCGTTTCGGGAAGTCCGTACACGCCTCCCAGAAAATTAAACGGAATAATCGCGCTGGAGCTGAAATCCTTTATCACGTCATTATAACCGGGGAATTTGGAAATATCCACAACGGCTTTTCGGACAGCATAATTGATAACTTCACCCTGCTGCATTGTAAGAACAATGTCAGGCCCGGTATTAGCTACAACGGCGGGCATTACCGCATCACCGGCAACAAGTTTTACGTTTACCTTGATCCCGGTAACGGGAGTAAACGAATCGTCTATCATTCCTTTAATAATTGTACTTTGATCGCGCCCTGAAAGCATCCACACTTCAATTACATCGGGATTTTTCTGGTACACATCGCCAATATTGTCATAATCAACAAAGAAAGATGAAACAAACGAACGAATCTCGTGTGAAGCCGCGACAAAGAAATTTTCATTTACAACCGGCAACGGTCTGTCCTCCGCGCTGATGAATATATAGTCTATATCAAGCTGCGATTCCGAAAGGGCAAGCAAACTGTCGCCAAGCGAACTGATATTACCTTTAAAATTGACAAGAGTTCTGGGAATTTTATCCGGACGCCTGACAAAAAGCTCCAGCTGGCGCGCAAGCGTTAATGTCGCGGCCGCCTGTGCGCTGCGTTCGCCCGAATAGGCGGTCAAATTGTCAACAAGCTTGTAGAGTATCTTGCTCTCAAGCTTCATAGCTTCAATAACTTCAGGATAAACCGCATCAACGCGGTAATCGCGGTATACATCCGGCTCCGGTCCGGTAAGAACAAGTATTTTCCGGTAAATCGCATTCAAGCGGTACACGCTTTCTTCCATTATATTTAACATTCCGCCGATTTCGCCCAGCGTCGCCTGAAGACGGATAGTATTTGTGCCTTTGTTCAGAGGAACTAATATATTTCCCTGACTGTCGCTTAGAGTTGTTATCTTCCATTTATTGTTATATCTAAACGGAACAGCAGCAAGCTCTTTGCAAGGTATTTCACCGTTAATAAGAATTGAACGGTTTGACACAAAGCCGCGATTGTAATTCTGCCGCCCCTTAATTGAAATACGGTACAATCCGGTTTCCGGCACATCGAATTCCCATTCAATCCATTGTCCTGCAACCCGCCAACTGTCGCCTCCGATCATGTTTAGCCGGATTTTAGAAACGCTGGCAGGGTCTGTCGCTCCCGAAGAACGGTCATAAATTGCATACAGGGAAGGATCCGAACGGCGCACAGCCCTTTCGCCCTGAATCTTCAACTGGAAATTATTACGGCTGATTTTATACTTACTCTGATCCAATCCCGCCAGCATCTGACGATAAGCAGGCGTCTCGACAGGCGCTCTTAATGCAAGAGCGCGAATTGCCATTGGCTCATTTATGCCGACAAACCTGATTGTATTTTCACCTGTATGAAAATAAAAAACATAAGGCTCGGTTATATAACCCAGCGGATCCCTGAACCATACGCTTTCCCAGCCGGGTAATTCCACCTGGCGCGGACGAATTTCGTTGCCCTGGTTATCAAAGCGGCTTGGACCGATGTCGCCCCATACGCGCTGAAATGTGAGCCTGTCAGCGCCAAGAAACGGAATTTCACCGTTAAGCAGTAAAGAACGTTCTATCGGTATACCTCGGGATTCCATAGGATAATATTCCATGTGAATATAGTAGAGTCCCTCTCTTTCAACATTGACTTTATATTCAACATAACTTGCTTCTTCAGTTATCAGGGCGCGCGAACCGAAAAAATTATTGTTTATGGAAACGCCTTCTGCGGAAGCCCATGAAAAAATATCAATATTAATGTCCTGCCGCCCCGCCCGTACATTCGCATAACGTTCAATATAACGGGAATAAATATTTGTTCTTCCGGTACTCGCTCCGCTTAAATCTACACCGGCATATTTTTCAGAGAAATCCGCTTCTCTTCTCCCTGAAATAAAAAAAATCGCCGCTACAACTATTACAACAGCGGCAATAACAATCCATTTAACGTTAAAAATTTTAATATTCATACTCATTACAGCCTTTATTCATAAAATTCTTTCCATAAAACAGGTATTAAGGCATTATGCCGTAAACGCTAAATTATTCTAACATTATAATCCAAAAATCGTCAAGTTTTTTAAGGAAAATTACCTGTATCGGCGGTTAAAAGCTCCAAAAAACCGGGGTACGTTACTGCCGCGCTCTCGGCGCCTGTTATTTCAACGGGGATTTCGCTTCCAAGCGCGGCTGCGGAAAAAGCCATAACAATCCGGTGATCGCCGTGTCCGTCAATTACAGGATTTTTTACAGGAGATAACGCCCCTTTTCCGTGAATAATTAGACCGTCCTGCTTTTCCGTACAGGAAACTCCCAATTTAGCCAGTTCTTTTGACATTACCGCGATACGGTCTGTCTCCTTAATACGGGCATGAGCGACATTTACAAGGGCTGTGTCTCCGCAGGCAAAAGCCGCTACCGCCGCCGCCGCAGGAAGCAGGTCCGGCGTTTCGTTCAGGTCAAAAGTCCCGCCGTTTAGACGTCCATTCCGCGAAACAGTAACCGTCTGCCCGTTCTCGCTATTTAGCCATTTTACTTCACAGCCCATGGTTTTTAATATATCAAGAAAAAACTTGTCCCCCTGAGTATCCGCAGGATCAAGACCGGTAAGAGTTACTTCTCCTCCGGAAATAACGGCGGCGGCGGCGGGAAAAGCCGCCGAGGAAAAGTCGCACGGTACGGAGGTAGAAAACGCTTTCCATGACGAGCCGCCGCAAATCTTAAAACGGGAGTAATCGGGCGTTGTTTCTAACGGGATACTATGTGCCTTTAAATAGGAAAGAGTCATTTCTATGTAAGGTTTTTCGTTTAACAGGGGTACTTCAATTTCGGTAATAACGCCGTAAGGAGCAAGGGGCGATGCAAGAAGCAGCGCCGATAAATACTGGCTGGTCGGACACGGCAGACTGACTTTACCGCCAACCCAGGGTCCCTTTATAGTGATTGGAGCGCACCCGTTATTGCTGCCGCACCGGACGCCGAGACCTGCCAGCGCATCCAGAAGGGGGGCGGCACTGCGCTTTTTTATCTGTTCATCGCCGGTAAATTTGACAGTTTCCGCTTGAAGGGCGGCAGCAGCCAGCGCCAGATACAGAGTCGTCCCCGAATTGCCTACGTCAATTTCAATACCTTCCGCAACCGGTTTTTTAAACCCGCCGTTACCCTTCACTTCCCATTTGATCAATTTCTTACCATCTTTATCCGGCGGATTTGGACATAAAGTATCAAAAGTCCGATATTCGGTAACTTCGGCGCCAAAAGCTCTGCAAGCCGTAACACAGGAGCGGGTATCAAGGGAATCAAGCGGGTAAAAAATCTCCGAAACTCCGTCAGCCAGAGAGGCGATCAATAACTGCCTTATTGTGTGGGATTTTGAAGCCGGAATTCTAACTACGCCGGAAAAGCGATGAGGCTTAATGCGGATATTCATGGCTATTTTGATTTTACAGATTAACATAGGAAGGTCAATACGTTTGTTTATTCTTTAATGCAACGTTACTTTGTTATAGGATTAAATATGTAATGATTGTTATATATTAAGGAGCTTCAACTTTTATGAAAAAGCAGGGTTTTAATCCATATCTGCCTTCATGGGAATATATTCCGGACGGAGAACCGTATGTATTTAACGGCAGGGTCTATGTGTACGGTTCACATGACAAATTTAACGGCCACGCATACTGTCTGAACGACTATGTTTGCTGGTCTGCGCCGCAGGACGATTTAAGCTGCTGGCGTTATGAGGGAGTGATATACCCTAAAACCAACGATCCTTTTAATAAAGACGGAAGCATGTGCCTTTACGCTCCCGATGTAACGCAAGGAGCGGACGGTCGGTATTATTTATTTTATGTGCTTGATAAGGTAAATGTTGTTTCCGTGGCGGTTTGTAAATCTCCCTCAGGAAAATTTAAATTCCACGGCTATGTGCATTATCCCGACGGAACAAAGCTTGGCGAGCGCAAAGGAGATCAGCCTCAGTTTGATCCGGGCGTTTTAACGGAAGGTGATAAAACATATCTTTTTACGGGGTTTTGCGGACGCGATGACAAGACAAGAATAGGCGCTACAGCGGTAACGCTGGGACCCGATATGCTGACCGTGCTTGACGAGCCGGTTCTTATCGTTCCCGGAGTGCATAACAGCAAGGGTACAAGTTTTGAAGGTTATGAATTTTTTGAAGCTCCCTCCGTAAGAAAACATGGCGGCGTATATTATTTTATCTATTCGTCAATTGCGTCTAACGAACTTTGTTACGCAGCCAGTAAAAATCCCTTAAAGGATTATGTTTACGGCGGCGTTATCATCAGTAACGCCGATGTGCATATCGGCGCATATAAACCCGCCGATAAACCAATGGGCTGCGGCGGCAATAATCACGGAAGTATAATCGAAATAAAAGGTAGATGGTATATTTTTTATCACAGGCATACCAACGGAAACGAGTTCAGCCGTCAGGGATGCCTTGAGCCGATAGAAATAAAGGCGGACGGTTCTATTCCTCAGGTGGAAATGACTTCGTGCGGACCAAACGGCAAGCCGCTTATCGGCAAAGGAGAATATCCTGCATATATTGCGTGTAATATATTTTCTGTTGAAAATAACCGGCAGTTAGAAAGGCAATGGCCTCTTCACAGCCAGTCTCTGCCTAAAATTTCGCAGGACGGACGTGACGGCGATGAAGAACTCGGTTATGTAACAAATATTGCAGACAATCACGGTATTGGTTTTAAGTACTTTGATTGTAAAGGAATTAAGAAAATAAAAATAAAAACGCGTGGTTACAACAACGGGGTCTTTCACGTAAAAACAAAATGGGACGGCGAGTCTTTAGCGTGTATAAAGATTGAATACAGCAATATTTGGAAGGAATATTCTTCGGATATAAACCTTCCTGACGGAAAAAATGCGCTTTACTTTATTTATAAAGGTAATGGATTCGCTTCTATCGCTTCTTTTACTTTGGAATAAGGATTATTAACAATTAAAGCAGGGGAATGTATTTAGGCAAGATGGTTTTAAAAGGCAGGTAATACATAAGTGAATAAATTACCGGCCATATACAATGGAATATCGTAAATAATACACCCTGAATAACTGCTTTGCCCTAAATCGGACATGGATAAACGGATCGCTATCGGCGGATTATAAGTATCAATAAATAATTTCAGGCTTTTTGCTTTTAAGTTCCTTTCCGCTTTTACTTCAATGGGAATAACTTTATTCTCAATCTGAATGATAAAATCCAATTCCGCTTTAGCGGAACCTTCGCGCGCCCAATAATATACAGGTAT
>Ga0268262_10001026_pt1 | contig 35635 bp, 28 predicted proteins | sample TergutNc150P3_FD_190354 | JGI IMG/M metagenome (GOLD analysis project Ga0268262, IMG submission 190354) | Nasutitermes corniger P3 segment gut microbial community from laboratory colony in Florida, USA - Nc150 P3 (SPAdes) (version 2) | ecosystem: Host-associated > Arthropoda: Insects >...
TATCATTGATGCCTTAAAAATACTTCTTTCAAATGGTGTTATCCAAAAATTAGAAGATTTAGAAACAGGCTATTATTTAGAAAGTGACGCTTATTTGGAAAAAGCATTAATAGACAATATTTGTTTCATTGTAAATATGCTGATACACGCTGATTATTTTAGTGTAATGCATTCAACTATAAGAGTTTTTGATAATAGAATTGTTTTTCAAAATCCCGGAAGATTTGATATAAATATTTCACAGTGGCATAAAAATGCTATTTCCAAACCGCGAAACCCTGTAATTGCCAGAATTTTTCGATGGGCAAAACTGGCCGAGAATGCCGGTTTTGGATATGATAAAATGATTGCATGGAAGCATAAAGTAGAATTTAATACGGATATTGATTATTCGGAAGCTGCGTTTTTTCTGGAGGATAAAGTTTCAGATTCTGTAGAGAAAACTGTGGAGGCAATTACCCCCCCAATTACCGAATTGGAAAGGAAATTCCTGGATGTAATTAGGCAGAATCCAGCCGGAAGCAGAAAAGAATTTGCAAAAGAATTGGGGATATCAACAGAGGTAGTAAAGGAATATACAGAAAAATTAAAACAAAAAGGCATATTAGAGCGGAAAGGGAATAACAGAACAGGTTATTGGGAGATAAAATAGATAATGTTGAAAAGCCTGACGCGCTTTTTGCGAAATATTCCTATGACATTTCTGCTGAAAAGGTATATGCTTTAATAAAAGGATTTACGCAATGACCAAAAGCATAAAAACAGTATACCTTGGAATGCGCGGTGATATTGTTCATCCGGGAATAATTAACATTATCCGCAAAGGCGCAATGTTCGGCGAATTGACCGTCGGGCTGTTAACCGATTCCGCTATCGCGTCTCATAAACGACTGCCCTATTTAAGCTATGAACAGAGAAAAGACGTTATTGAAAATATCAAGGGCGTTTCCTGTGTAGTGCCGCAGGATGAGTGGAGTTATGTTCCTAATCTGCGAAAGCTAAAGCCCGATTACATCATTCACGGGGACGACTGGAAAAGCGGCCCCTTGCAAAAAGAGCGCGATGAAGTTTTTGCGGTGATGAAAGAACTCGGCGGCGAAGTAATCGAGATTCCCTACACATCGGGAATAAATTCGTCTTCAATCAATGAGGCGATTCGTTCCATCGGGACAACGCCGGACATTCGCCTGAAAACATTGCACAGGCTTCTTGAGTCGAAGCGGCTTGTAAGAATTATGGAAGCTCATTCCGGTTTGTCGGGCCTGATAATAGAAAATCTTGAAATTGAAAAAGAAGACGGCCTGCACAGTTTTGACGGAATGTGGTCGTCAAGTTTAACAGACTCGACAAGCAAGGGAAAACCCGATATTGAGGCGGTTGATCTTACTACGCGCCTGCAAGACTTAACCAATATATTGGAATGTACGACAAAGCCGATAATTTTTGACGGCGACACAGGCGGGCATCATTTCGCCTTTACCGTAAAAACCCTTGAACGGAACGGAATATCCGCAGTCATCATAGAAGACAAGACCGGGCTAAAAAGAAATTCGCTTTTCGGCACTGATGTAAATCAGGAATTATGCCCTATACACGATTTCTGCGAAAAAATAAAGGCGGGAAAAAAGGCGCAGGTTACAAAAGAATTTATGATTATCGCGCGGCTTGAAAGCCTGATTGCCGGTTTCCCCGTCCCGCACGCTCTTGAAAGGGCTCGCGCTTTTGTCGAAGCCGGAGCGGACGGCGTTATGATACACAGCAAAGAAAAAACAGGCGAAGACATTAAAGAATTTTGTTCGCTTTTCCGCGCAGAGTATCCGCATGTGCCGATTGTGCTGGTTCCGACAACGTATAACCGGTTTACAGAAAAAGAACTTGCCGCATGGGGCGCGAATATCGTTATCTACGCAAACCATATGCTCCGCTCCGCGTATCCCGCAATGGTTAATACCGCAAAAATGATCTTGCAGAACGAACGCTCGCTTGAAGCGGATTCGGTTTGTATGCCGATAAAAGAAATACTTGAATTAATTCCAGGCGGTAAATAATTGATAGAAACGTCTTATTTTTATAACAAGCTTGTCGAAAAAGGAATCGGTTTTTTCTCAGGTACGCCGGATTCTCTCCTTAAAGATTTTTGCGCCTACATAACCGATCATGCCGACAGGCAGACTCATATTATCGCGGTAAACGAAGGGGCCGCAGTCGCCCTTGCCTGCGGGTATCATCTTGCCACGACACACATTCCGCTGGTGTATATGCAGAACTCAGGCTTGGGCAATGCCGTAAATCCTTTGCTCTCGCTTGCGGATAACGAAGTGTACCGTATACCAATGGTTCTGGTTATAGGCTGGCGCGGGGAACCGGGCGTACATGACGAACCCCAGCATGTCAAACAGGGGAAAGTTACCTGCCGGCTTCTTGAAAGCATGGGTATCCCTTTTGCGGTACTGGAAAAAACCGAAGACGAGGTAAACAGCCAGATTGAATTCTGTTTTAAAACTATTGCCGAAACCGGCTCCCCTTATGCGCTTGTTATACGCAAAGACACATTCGCGCCCTACGCCCTTCAGAAAAAAGAAGAGCATGACGCGGTAATGACACGCGAAGAGGCGATTGAAGAAATTGCCTGCTGCCGAAGCGGGGTTATCGTTTCCACAACGGGCATGATTTCGCGCGAATTGTACGAGTTACGCGAAAGGGCAGGCGCGGGCCATGAGCGCGATTTTCTTACCGTAGGATCGATGGGGCATGCGTCTTCTATCGCCCTGTCAATTGCCCTTCAAAGCCCGAAATTGCAGGTTACCTGCCTTGACGGTGACGGCGCGGTTCTTATGCACATGGGGGCGTTAGCCGCAATCGGCGCTCTTAAACCGCGTAACTATTGCCACATTGTTCTTAATAATGCGGCTCATGATTCTGTCGGCGGCCAGCCCACTATCGCCCCTTTTATTGATATTCCGTCCGCAGCTCTCGCCTGCGGCTATACAAAAGTTTATCAGGCAAAAACAAAAGAAGAATTGAAAAAAATATTAGCGGAAAAAAACGAAGGTCCTACGTTTATCGAGGTGAAAGTAAAAAAAGGCTCTCGTAAAGATTTGGGGCGGCCAAAGACAACGCCGACAGAAAACAAAGAGGCTTTTATGAAATTCGTTCTGGAGCAGAGATGATAGAACAGGCGGTTATTGTCGCGGCGGGACTTGGTACTCGTCTTAAAGAAAGAACGGTTTCAATACCGAAGGGATTCCTTGAATTGGGGGGGATCGCCATCGTTGAATGGTCGGTTCAAAAACTGCTTGCTTGCGGCATTGAAAAAATCATTATCGGTACGGGCTACCGGGCCGAAGCTTACAACGAGCTTGCGAAAAAATACCCCGCCATACAAACGGTGTTTAGCGCCGACTACGAAACGACCGGCAGTATGGCTACATTGAGCCTTTGCGCCCCCTTTGTTAGCGGCGATTTTTTGTTGCTGGAATCAGACCTTATCTACGACAGCATAGGGCTTAGTGTTCTTTGCAACGAAATTCATGAAAATGTTATTCTCGCTTCCGGCGCGACCAATTCAGGCGACGAGGTGTATCTTGAATCTGTAAAAGATTCTTTTCTAAAGGCACTCTCAAAAAACAGGGCCGAGTTGTCTTCTATATATGGAGAGCTTACCGGAATCTCAAAGATTTCCCCCGCGCTCCTTTCCGCAATGTGCGCGTATTACGAAAAAAAACGCGCCGAGACCCCGAAACTTGACTATGAACGCGCAATCATGGCGTGTACGGACAAACACCCTGTGTTTATCCGTAAAATTGAATATTACGTGTGGCGCGAAATTGACGACGAAAGCCATCTTGAAATGGCCCAGAAAGAAATCCTGCCGCGTATTCTGGAAAATGAGTCGCTTAGGCAAACCCGCCGCGAAGTGCTGTTAAATCCGGGTCCCGCGACAACAAGCGACAGCGTAAAATACGCCCAGGTTTGCGCCGACATTTGCCCGCGTGAAAAAGAATTCGGCGGTATAATGAAGTGGATATGCCGTGAGCTTACCGCTGTCGCAGCCGATCCTGCCGAATATGAAACGGTCTTTTTCGGAGGTTCAGGGACTGCTGCCGATGAAGTGATGGTTTCGTCCTGCGTTCCCGAAACGGGGCATATTCTTATTGTTGATAACGGCTCTTACGGGGAGCGGCTTGCGAAAATAGCGTCTGTTTATAAAATCAACCATACTGTATTTAAAAGCTCAACTTACGAAAAAATAGATATTTCCGGACTTGAAAGCGAATTTAAATCTGGAAAGTATACCCACCTTGGCATTGTGTACCACGAAACCACAACGGGCTTGCTTAACCCCCTTGACATAATTTGCCCTCTTGCAAAAAAATATAATATGGTTACGATAGTTGACGCAGTAAGCATATACGCGGGAATGCCTATGGAGCTTTCAAAACTCGGAATTGATTTTATGGCTTCCACTTCCAACAAAAATATTCAGGGAATGGCCGGTGTCGGTTTTGTTATCTGCAAAAAGAGCGAACTTGAAAAAACAAAAAACATTCCCATGCGAAATTATTACCTTAACCTGTACGATCAATACGCGCATTTTACCCGGACAGGGCAAACCCGCTTTACCCCTCCTGTTCAAACGCTTTACGCCCTCAGGCAGGCTATACTTGAAACAAAACAGGAAACCGTAGAAAAACGCTGGGAGCGTTATACCGAATGCTGGCGTATTCTGGTTGACGCGGTTAAAGAATATAATTTGAAAATGCTGGTAAAAGAAGAAGATCAGTCCCATTTGATAACGGCGATTTTTGAACCGGAAACAGAGAAATACAGTTTTGAAATTTTACATGATTTTGCGCGTCAGCACGGGTTTACGATTTATCCAGGGAAACTGGGTAACATAAATACTTTTAGAATCGCCAATATCGGCGATATACAGCCGCATGAGATGAAAAGATTTACCGGGGTTCTTAAAATTTATCTTGATTCTATAGGATGGAAGTGAAAAGGAATGGGCGGTTCATTACTGATAATTATTCCTACTTATAACGAGATCGAAAACATTGAGTCTCTTGTGAAAGAGGTGTTTTCCCGCGTTCCAACCGCCCATATCCTCGTGGTAGATGACAATTCCCCGGACGGGACCGCGGAGGCTGTAGAAAAAATTATCGCCGCTCAGCCCGCTCTCCACATTCTGAAAAGAGGCGGCAAACAGGGGCTTGCTTCCGCGTATATTGCCGGTTTTAAATGGGGGATTCCCCAGGGTTACGATATATTTCTGGAAATGGACGCGGACTTTTCTCATAACCCTGAATACATACCGGAAATGCTTGAACAAATAAAAACCCATGATGTTGTAATAGGCTCAAGAAATATTAAAGGCGGCGGTGTAGAAGGATGGTCGGCTGTCAGAAATATGATTTCAAAAGGCGGCTCTCTTTATTCAAGAATTGTTTTAAGCTGTCCAATAATGGATTTAACAGGCGGCTTTAACATGTGGCGTAAATCCGCGCTTGATAAAATCGGGCTGGACGGGATAATTTCAAAAGGGTATTCGTTTCAGGTTGAGATGAAATTCAAGGCATACCACAACGGATGTTCCGTAAAGGAGATTCCGATTCTGTTTCCCGACAGAAAACACGGAAGCTCCAAAATGTCGAAAAAAATATTTCTTGAAGCGCTTGTCAATATCTGGAAAATTAAAAAGAATACCGGTGTTGACAATATTATTGACCAATTTTTTAAGTTTGCCGTAACCGGAGGTATGGGGACAGTTACCAATCTTTTAATCTTTTTTCTGTGCGCCGATCTGGCTGGATTGAGTGAAATTCCTGTAAGCATAGGCTGTTTTATGATTGCCGCTACACAAAACTATATAATCAACCATAAATGGTCGTTCAAACAGAACAATCATGCTGAAAAACTGTCAATTAAAAAGTGGATCTTGTTCATTTGCGGGTCATTACTGGGGCTTGTAATAAATATTATGGTAATGAAATTTATGCTTATGCATTTTGCCCTGCCGTGGAAATTTATAGCCCAGGCCTGCGGAATTGCCGCAGGAATGGTCTTTAATTTTTTTGTTTCCAAATTTATCATTTTTAAAAGGAGAAAAAAATGTTAACTGACAGTCAGAATAAGAAGGACAGGAGAATTTACATTTGGCTTTTTATCATCGCGTTTGCCGTGGCGTTTTCTTCAACTTATAACCCCCTGAATTTCAGGCGTATGCACGTTGATTCGTCCATCTATATCACCATTACGCAGGGAATAATCCGGGGGCAATTGCCGTACATGGATTTTGTTGACAACAAAGGCCCGCTTGCCTATCTTTTAAACGTGCCGGGTTTCTTCCTTGGGAGATTTACCGGTATATGGATCACCGAGATTATTTTACTTTTCGTTACGGTACTCTTTGCCTATAAAACGGCGTTATTTTTTGGAAACCGGGATAAAGCCCTGTTGGGAACAATATTCGGTTTTGTTGTGCTACTCGCGTTTTTTACAGTTAATGGCGGAACGGAAGAACATTCCCTGCCTTTCCTGGCGGTTTCCCTGTATATTTTTGCCAGATATTATTTTTATCAGGAACAAAACTTAAATTTTGGCGAGCTAATTGTCCTTGGAGCCTGTTTCGCCTGCGCTGTCTTGATAAGGCTGAATATGTTTCCCTTATGGGCCGGTTTTTGCATTGTTATTTTTATAGAAGAAATATTAAACCGCCGATTTATCAGGCTTTGTAAGTATATTTCAGGGTTCTGTCTTGGGGTCATTATAATTTTTATACCAATATTTCTTTACCTGAAATTGAACGGAATTATGGATGCCTTCTTCAATCAGGCGGTATTTGGCGGCGCGGCAAAAGGCTTTAGCGGGGGCGGTCTTAAAGAAACCGTTAAAAACTTTTATGCTGTATTAAACAGGGATTTATCCATAATTCCCCTTCTTATAGGGGTTTTCTGGATGATAACAAGGTTCAGACGGGCAAACGTTTGTTTTTATATTGGTTATACTTTATCATATTTTTTAATGGTATTGTTTCTTTCATTTTCAGGCGGCGACAGCCATTATAATATGGTTTTGTTTCCTTTTTTTATTCCCGCGCTTGTTTTTCTTGTTTGTATCATGGATTCCGCATTTTCCGAGATAAAAGCCAAAAACATAGTTCTTGTTTTGTTCCTTTGTCTTGCCTTCTCCGAGGGTCTGGTCAAATATCTTTTTGATTTATCAAAAATATTTTTTGATAAATCGGGCTACAATTTGATAAGGGCAGGTAAAATGATAGATGAAAACACGAAACCCGGCGATAAAATAATATCGCTTGGTTTTAACGGCTATATATACCCGTTTACCCAGAGAGATATTGCGTCAAAATACTGTTACCAGGGTTCGGGATTAGACCACATACCCGGAGCCAGAGAAGAATTTATCTCCGACATAACGTCAAATAAACCCGCCGTAATCGCGTTATTCAACGGGAAAGAAGGGGTTAGTCATATTATGAATGGCTGGCATGCGCCAATTTTAGGAATGATAGAGAGCGGCGAATACCGGCTTTTGTCCGATGAGAACGAATTTAAGCTTTTTATACGCAATGACTGATAAAATCGGAGAGTTTTTATGATTATACGATCCAAAGCCCCGCTTCGGCTGGGCCTTGCGGGCGGCGGAACCGACATCGCCGATTATTACAACCGTTTCGGCGGTTATGTGCTAAACGCCACGGTGGATATGTACGCTTACTGTACAATCGAACCGAATGATTCAGGCAAAGTAGAATTTGTCGCCGCCGATTTGGGCAAAACCGAAGAATACAAATCGGAAGAAAAACTTCCGGTCTCTTCTGTCTTGCAGCTTCATTGCGGCATCTACAACAGAATCGTTTCCGATTTTGCCAAAAAGCCCCTGTCGTTCAAAATGACCACCTATTCAGACGCGCCTGCGGGTTCAGGTCTGGGTTCGTCCTCCACAATGGTCGTGGCGATAATCAAGGCCTTCGAGGAATGGCTTAATTTGCCGTTAGGCGAATACGACATTGCGGCCCTTGCCTGTAAAATTGAGCGCGAAGATTTGGCGCTTGCCGGCGGGAAGCAAGACCAGTATGCGGCGACATTCGGCGGTTTTAATTTTATGGAGTTTTATGAAAATGAAAGGGTCATTGTTAACCCGCTCCGCCTAAAACGCTGGATTAGGAACGAACTTGAGGCGGCTCTGATTTTATACTATACCGGGGTTTCAAGGGAAAGCGCGAATATCATTAACGAACAAATCAAGCATACGCAGAAAGGCGACTCCAAAAGCATTGAAAGTATGCATGAAATGAAGAAACAGTCGGTGTTTATGAAAGAAGCCCTTCTAAAAGGGGATTTTAAGGGTTTCTCCGACTGCCTTTTGAACGGGTGGCTGGCGAAGAAGAACGCCGCTTCTTCGATAACCAATCCGTTTTTGGATGAATTGTATCAATTCGCGATTGACAAAGGCGCGGAATCTGCTAAAATTTCAGGCGCGGGGGGCGGCGGTTTCATGATGATATACTGCAACCCCTGCAAAAAAATAGCGCTCGTCAGGGCGCTCAAAGAGAAACAGGGAATGGTACTTACGCCCTCATTTACAGAGATAGGAACTCAAGCGTGGACTATATACAACAATTAATCCAGCGTTATCCGGCACTGGAATCCGTTAAAAATGATATAAGCGCGGCATTTGAAATCATTGCCGATTCGTACACAAACGGCGGTAAACTGCTGATAGCGGGCAACGGCGGAAGCGCTTCCGATGCCGAACACATTGCCGGCGAATTGATGAAAACTTTTGAAAAGAAGAGAAACCTGCCGGATTCTTTTATCATGGATATTAAAAAGGTTAATATTGAAATTGCCGATTACCTTATTCCGCGTATGCAGCCGGGGCTTCCTACAATCGCGCTGTCCGGCCACGCTTCGCTGAACACGGCGTGTATCAACGATATTGACGGAAATATTACCTTTGCACAACAGGTTTACGGTTACGGAAAAGAAAATGATGTGTTACTCGCGATTTCCACTTCGGGAAATTCAAAAAACATTTTGTACGCCGCCGCCGTCGCAAAGGCGAAAAAGCTGAAAATTATCGCCCTTTCAGGCGGGTTGGGAGGCGCGTTGAAAAACTTCGCCGATGTGAGTATCATTGTACCTGAAACGGAAACTTTTAAAATACAGGAACTGCACCTGCCTGTATATCATTGCCTGTGCCAGATGCTGGAGAATCATTTTTTCTAAATGCAGGTTATAATAATGGCGGGCGGTAAAGGAACCCGCGTTTCTTCAATAGCGAATGACATTCCCAAGCCGATGATTCCAATCTGCGGCAAGCCTATTTTGGAACACCAGATTGAGTGCCTGAAAAAAAACAGGCTGACGGAGGTTGTTCTTGTCATAGGGCATCTCGGAGATCATATCAGGGATTATTTTGGAGACGGCGGCCGTTTTGGGTGTAACATTTCTTACTATAACGAAACCGAGCCGCTTGGGACTGCGGGAGCGTTATATAAATTAAAAAATCTTTCAGACGATTTTATTTTATTAAACGGCGACACTATCTTTGACATTGATTTTTCAAGGATGATAAAATTTCACCGTGAAAAAGAAGCCCATGTGAGTCTTGCGGTACACCCCAACAGCCACCCCTTTGACAGCGCTTTAATTATCTCAAATGACAGTAATCAGGTTACAGGCTGGTTAAACAAGGAAGACGAGCGGACATATTACAAAAATCAGGTTAACGCCGGGCTTCACATCATATCAACAGATTTTTTAAAAAGCTGTCTCCAGACAAAAGAAAAAGTCGATCTTGACCGCGATATGCTTAAACCTTCGATTTCCGGAGGGAAGATTTTCGCCTACTGTACTCCCGAATACATAAAAGACATGGGTACGCCGGAGCGTTACGCGCAAGTTACGTCAGATATTGAAAACGGGATTGTCAGGCAAAAAAACCTGTCGGTAAAACAAAAGTGCGTTTTTCTGGACAGGGACGGGACTATCAATAAATTCAACGACTTTATAACAAAACCGGAAGATTTTGAGCTTATTGACGGCGCGGCTGAAGCGATCAAAAAAATTAACACCATGGGATACCTTGCCATTGTCATAACAAACCAGCCTGTAATAGCCAGAGGCGAAGCTGATTTTGAAACGCTGGACTTGATCCACATGAAAATGGAGACCGATTTAGGCAGGTACGGCGCGTATATTGACGACCTTTTTTACTGCCCCCATCACCCTGACAAGGGGTTTGAAGGCGAACGCCCCGAATACAAGATCGAATGCGACTGCCGCAAACCAAAACCGGGATTGATTTTTAAAGCCGCAACACAGTACAACATCGATCTTTCGCAGTCATACATGGTCGGTGACGATATGCGCGACATTAACGCGGGAAAAAACGCCGGATGTATCCCGGTACTTTTGACGAATGATAAACATATTGAAGATATTACAGTTAAAACCTTCATCAAACTGAAGGAATTTGCGGATTCATTGTAATGATACATTTTTTATACGCTATTATCATATTTCCCATAGAACAGATTATAGAGGTAGTATACACCCTTATTTACAAGGTTTTTGAAATACCGGGTATTTCCATAATCGGTGTCAGCCTTGCCGTAAATTTCCTGTCACTTCCGCTGTATATTATCGCCGAAAAATGGCAGGAAACCGAACGCCGGACAATCAATAAACTAAAAACGAAAACAGACAAAATAAAGCAGGTATTCAAGGGTGACGAGCAATACATGATCCTGTCAACATATTACAGGCAAAACGGCTATCATCCGATTTACGCCCTGAGAAATTCCCTTAATACCCTTATACAGATTCCCTTTTTTATCGCCGCATACCATTTTCTGTCGAATTTTTCAAGCGTACACGGGGTATCTTTTTTATTTTTTGCGGATTTGGGCAAGCCTGACGGGTTATTCAACATTGGCGGTTTTTCTGTAAACGCCCTGCCTGTTTTAATGACCGCGATAAATTGTATCTCCGGCGCGATTTACACGAATAAACTTGGGGTACGCGACAAACTACAGGTTTTCCTTCTGGCTTTTATTTTCCTGGCATTGCTCTACAATTCGCCTGCCGGTCTTGTGCTCTACTGGACAATGAACAATTTAATTTCTCTGGTAAAAAATGTGTTTTACAAATTAAAAAACCCGCTAAAAGTCCTGTACGCGGCTTTAAGCGCTTTTGCCATTATTTTTATTTTTTATCTGCTTTTTTTTAACGACGGGGCGCTGAAAAAACGGTTACTACTTTCATTTTTTTGCTTATTGGTTCTGTTTGTTCCTGTTCTTATGAAGATGTATATTCGTCTTCAAAATTATTTTATGACTCCCCTAATGGGAGATGATAAAAGACGGCTTTTTCTGTTTTCCGTTTCATCTGCGGTTTTAACGGTACTCGCGGGGCTTTACATTCCGTCATCTGTAATTGCCTCATCGCCGCAGGAATTCAGTTTTATTGATTCATATACATCTCCGCTGTTTTTTGTTTTAATTACTTTTTTTAGATTTTCAGGTCTTTTTCTTTTCTGGCCTTTTTGTATTTATTTCCTTTTTGGCAAAAAAGTTCAAAGCTTTTTAACCCTGCTCTTCTGGACAGCGGTAACAGGCGCATTGGTAAATAATTTTGCGTTCCAGAAAAATTTTTCCGTCATTTCCAATACTTTCACATTTAACAATTCATTAAGCGCCTTAAACGCCTCAAAAGCGGCGTCTGTATTGAGTATTATTTTAACATTGACTTTTTTTACGGCGTTTCTGTTCCTGGTTAAACATAGACGCATAAAGATAATAAGCACAATTCTTGCCCTTCTGTTTCTTCCTTTAACAGCCCTTTCTATCTATAATATTTCTACTATTCACAGGGGCTACGTTCATTTTGCAGCCCTTAAAAAAAACGAACTGTCCGGCATTTCCGGCATAAAACCGGTATTTAGCCTTTCCAAAGAGAAGCCGAACATAATTATAATAATGGCGGATCAGGCAATCGGCGGGTTTGTAAAGCCCATATTTGATCAAAAGCCTGAACTCTATGGGCAATTTGACGGCTTTACCTGGTTCCCCAATACCCTTTCTTTTGCCATGCATACGCTGATGGGCGTTCCGCCGCTTTGGGGAGGATATGAATATACCCCCAAAGAGATGAACCGCAGGGATCAAATTCCGTTAGTTGACAAACATAACGAAGCGCTTTTATTGCTTCCAAAAATCCTGTCTGAAACAGGGTATCAGGTAACGGTTACAGACCCTTCACTCGCCAATTATGGCTCGATAAATGATACCAGCATATATACTCAATACGAAAACGTACAGGCTTTCAACACTATCGGGCGGTATACCGATCTCTGGTATTCGCGGAATGATTTTGAGACTGTTCCTGTTACCGGCGCGAAAATTAACCGGAACGCGCTGTGGTTTTCCTTTCTTAAAATTTCCCCGCCGTTCCTCAGAAAAACCGTCTATGATGACGGTTTTTATTGGGAGACAGGCGAAGAGCCTGAATCTATAGAGACATTTATTAACTCATATGCCGTTCTGGATTTACTTCCCGAACTGACGACATTCGATTCTGAAAAACCTTCCGCACTGTTAATCACCAACGAAACGACCCATGAAATGATTTTTTTGCAATACCCGTCGTACACGCCGGTCCGCAAAGTAACGGATATTGGCGACGGTGAATTTTCGGATAACCGCTATTTTCATGTCAACAGCGCGGCCTGGCTAAAAATAGGGGAATGGCTGGAAGAATTGAAAAAGAACCATGTATACGATAACTCAAGAATAATTATTGTATCGGATCACGGCCATAACATGAACGCTAAAATTGCCGATACCGAATTGGCAATACCCAATGAACGGCGCGAGGCTTATAACCCTGTGCTGTTATTCAAAGATTTCAACTCCAGGGGCAAGTTACAGACAGACATGTCGCTTATGACCAATGCCGATGTTCCGGTTCTCGCGCTGGACGGCATTGCGGAAACTATAAACCCTTTTACCGGAAAATCGCTGAGGGAAAATCCAAAGGCTCAAGGTCTGTATATTACAACCAATCATCTGTGGCAGCCGTTCAAACATAGAAAGAGAATTTTTAATATTGGCGACGATCAGTGGATTTTCGTTCATGATAATATTTTTGATCCCAATAATTGGGAAAAGGCGGATAAATGAATTTACATCTCCTTTACATTGATCCGGGAACAGGAAGCGCGTTATTTTCAATTTTAATTGGCGCTGCGGCGACAGTTTATTTTCTGGGCCGCGCATTGATTATAAAACTGAAAGTATTTTCTTCAGGCGGGAAAGCCGCCGTCGCCGCTTCCGCTGAATACCCTTTTGTAATTTACAATGAAGGAAAACAGTACTGGAATGTTTTCAAACCTGTCCTTGACGAATTTGAAAACCGGAAAACCTCTCTTCTGTATCTTACTTCCGCGCAGGATGATCCTGTTTTTGATTCTTCGTATAACTTTGTAAAGTCTGAATTTATCGGCGAGGGGAACCGCGCTTTTGCCCGCCTTAATTTGCTCCGCGCCGGAGTCTGCCTTATGACTACGCCCGGCCTTGACGTGTACCAGCTCAAGCGTTCAAAGATGGTCAAACATTATTCGCATATACTTCACGCTCCAAGCGACGCGACCATGTACCGCCTTTTTGGATTTGATTATTTTGATTCCGTGCTTCTGACCGGAGACTATCAGGCGACAGACATAAGAACCCTGGAGAAGCAGCGTAACATTCCTGAAAAGAAACTCGTCACTGTGGGGTGCAGTTATCTTGACGTATACGCCGAAAAAATCAAAGACCTGCCCGCAGAAGAAAATCATCCCTTTACAGTCCTTGTTTCCCCTTCATGGGGGCCTTCGGCGCTTTTGTCCCGTTATGGGGAAAAATTACTCGATCCGCTTGCGTCTTCCGGGTGGCGCGTTATTATCCGCCCGCACCCCCAATCAAAAAAATCGGAAGCGGAAATGCTGGAGCGTCTTCAGGCGCGTTACAAAGACTCAAAAAATATTGAATGGGATTTTGAGCGTGAAAATATTTATTCTCTCAATAAAGCCGATATAATGATCTCGGATTTTTCAGGGATCATTTTTGATTATATGTTCCTGCGCGACAGGCCGGTATTGTATGTGAGCCAGGATTTTGATCTGCGCCCCTATGACGCGGATGATCTTGCTCATGAGTTATGGCAGTTCAAAACGGTAAAAGAAGCGGGAATTGAACTGCGGGAAGAGCATTTTCCCCGCATTACTGAAATTATAAAAAACGCGGGTGACAGTGAAAGCCTTAAAAATGCCCGTAAAAAAGCCCGCGAAACGGCATGGCAGTATCCGGGCGAAGCCGGAAAACATGTTTTCGAGTTTATGACAGGGGTTGTAAATGGCTAATGTTTTCTACACGATTATCATTTATCCGATAACGCAAATACTGGATCTTATTTTTGTCTTCACGCAAAAACTTTTTAAAGAAACAGGACTTTCGATTATCTGCATTTCAGGAGCAATCAGCGTACTTTGTCTGCCGCTCTACATGGTAGCGGAAAACTGGCAGGAAGTTGAACGGAATATTCAAAAACGGCTCGCACCCAAAATAGCGAAAATCAAGGCTGTCTTCAAGGGTGATGAAAGGTATATGATCTTGTCAACGTATTACCGCCAGAATCATTATCACCCAATTTACACGCTGCGAAGCAGTTTTGGACTGCTAATTCAAGTCCCGTTCTTTATCGCCGCATATTCATATCTTGTACATTTACAATCACTACAGGGAGAGTCGTTTTTATTTATTCGTGATTTAGGGAAACCGGACGCGCTGCTTCCTTTTGCGGGAGGAATAAATGTTTTACCTATACTGATGACCCTCATAAATTGCCTGGCAGCGGCGATATATACCCAGGGTCTGAATGTCAAATATAAGCTACAGTTGTACGGAATGGCTCTCATTTTCCTGGCATTGCTGTATAATTCTCCTGCCGCTTTGGTTATGTACTGGACTGTTAATAATTTATTTTCTCTTGTAAAAAACGGATACCTAAAACTCCCATTCAGAAAAAAACATTTTCTTTTGTTTAGTATTATTTCAATATTTGCATTATTATTATCATATTTTGTTCTGTTTATACGTCAGGGTAATACAAAGCTCAGTATTCTTGTTACTGTTCTTTCTGTCATGGTTGCGGCATTTTTTTGGATAAGCCCCTTGTTTTCACGCTTAATAAAAAAGATAAATCATGTTTTCTGGACATCAAGGGAAACCTTGTTGCTTTTTATATCATCGTTACTTATCATGTGGGTGGCAACAGGTATTTTTCTCCCCTCCATGCTCATTGGTGCTTCCGTACAGGAATTTTCATTTATTGATGATGTTAAATCGCCCCTCTTCTATATTTTAAATACTTCTATTCAATCATTGGGTCTGTTTTTATTTTGGCCATTAATGATATATTTCCTTTTTCCGCAAAGAATTAAAAAGCTATTTTCAATAATCGCGGTAATAACCGCATTTTCTGCGCTCTGTAATATGTTTATCTTTCCTGGAAATTACGGGCTTATTTCAAGTGATCTGGTATTTACGGGAACGGTAGTCCATAATCTGCGGGAAGTGAGTATAAACATACTTGTACTTGCTGTTTTAGGCACGATTTTATTATTAATTTATATATGCGGAAGCAAGAAGATACTTCCCTTTCTTGTTACAATAGTATTTATTGCTTTTATCCCATTTTCGATAAAAAATATATATTTCATCAATGCTGAATTTAAAAAACTTTCAAAATATTATGTTCCTGAACACAAAACAGAAGGAACAATTTCTCCTGTCTTTCATCTTTCCAAAACCGGAAAAAATGTTTTGGTTATCATGCTTGATATGGCGGCAAGTGTTTTTGTTCCCTATATTTTTGAGGAAAGTCCGGAACTGTATCAAAAATATGACGGATTCGTTTATTTTCCCAATACCGTTTCATTTAATGCCTGGACAAAAGGCGGCGCGCCGCCCATATTCGGCGGTTATGAATATACTCCGCAAGAAATGAATAAACGTCCCGATATTTCACAGTTAACAAAAAGAAAAGAAGCTCTTCTCATGATGCCTATGTTGTTTTCTGAATCCGGTTTTTCTGTTGCTGTAACAGATCCTCCCGAAGTAGATGATAATTGGATTCCCGATCTGCGTCTTTTTGACGCTAATGATAATATTTCATGTTATATCACTGATAAAGTATATACTAATTTGTGGCTAAAACGAAACAATATAACTTTGCCTCCGCAAAGCGAAGTATTAAAACGAAATATTCTATGGTATGCGGTATTTCGGGAAGTTCCTCTTGCATTCAGGCAGGCAATAAATTACGAACACACATGGTGTGCGCCGTTTTCCGAGTACAGAATGAGGCTCTTCCTGGATGGCTATGCTGTACTTGATTATCTGGAGGAACTAACCGATTTTGAGTCTCAAAAAGAAAAAGCGGCTGTTTTCATAGTTAATAACAGTACCCATGAAAGTCAATTTTTACAGGCTCCTTCTTACCGTCCTCAGTTAAATGTAACTAATTACGGTAAAAGCCCTTTCAGCAAGGAAATCTGGTATCACACTAATGCGTCAGCGATAAAACGCCTTTCTGAATATTTTGATTTTCTTAGACTAAATGACGTATACGATAATACCCGCATCATTTTAGTCGCTGATCATGGGCAACGCGGTATTTCATATGTAACAAAAACAAGTTTACCATTTCCTGTTGAACAATTTAATCCATTATTGCTTGTAAAAGATTTCAACGCTAACGGCCCGATGAAAACCGATATGACATTTATGACAAATGCCGACGTTCCCATCCTGGCAATGAAAGGGTTAGTTGAAAATCAGGTAAATCCTTTTACCGGTAATATCATTACTACCAATCGAAAGAATAATCCGCTTTTAATTCTGGTAGAAAGAGTCCGCAACATAAATGAAAATGAAATTGATGTAAGTGAGCATAATACATATTATGTTCATGATAATATCTTTGATGAAAAGAACTGGAAAAAACCTGGAAAACAGCCATGACCGTCTGTATCGACTGCCGGATGATCGGCGCAAGCGGTGTCGGCGTGTACCTGCGGGGAATCCTCCCGTGGTTTTTGCGTTGCGGTCATGATTTCCTGCTGTTGGGAAATTGTAAAAATTTACAGCCTTTTGCCGATGGCTCTAATGTTAAAATAATTGAATGTGATATAAAACCGTTTTCTTTGAAGGAGCTTTTTTTCTTCCCTTCCAAAACAGTGCGGCAAATCAACAGGGGCGATATTTATTTTTCGCCTTTTTTCAACATCCCGCACGGAATAAAGATACCTGTTTACATTACAATTCATGATATTATTTTTCCCGATATGCCGGAATTAACGTCCAAAACAGGACTTGCCGCGCGTATGTGGTTCTACCGCCGGGCTTACAGAAAAACGCGAAAAATATTTACGGTTTCCGAATTTTCAAAATCAAGAATACAGTATAATCTGGGAACGGCAAAACAGGTTATTGTTACCCATTCCGCGATACAGGCTATGTTTCTTGAGTACAGGGACAAAGCGCGTAATATAATAAAAAATGAAACTATCATTTTTATAGGCAATATAAAAAAACATAAAGGGCTTGATATTCTGCTTGACGCTTTTATTCTTGCAAGAAACGAGGGTCTGCCCCACCAGTTAGTCGTCATTGGAGAAAAGGAAAATTTTCGCACTGCCGATAATACTGTCTTGCAAAAAATCGAGTCTCTTGGCAATGAAGCTGTTTTTTTTACTGGTTTTATTTCCGATGAACAGCTTATGGAACATCTTGCAAAAGCATCTCTCCTTGTACAGCCTTCACTGTACGAAGGTTTTTGCCTTCCGCCGCTTGAAGCGATGGTTCTGGGGACTAACGCGCTGATTTCTGACATTCCCGTACTAAAAGAGATTTACTCCGGCTATCCTGTAACATTTTTCCGCGCGGGTGACAGCGGCGACTTAAAAGAAAAAATGACGGAACTGTTGTTTAATAAAAAACCGTCTTCCCCTGTTTTATCGGAAGATTTATTATTAAAGTATACTTTTGAAAAAACCGCTTCGGTTATTTTAAGGGAGTTGAAATGAAAACCGCAATCGTCCACTACTGGCTTGTTAACATGCGCGGCGGGGAAAAGATGCTCGAAGCCCTGCTGGAAATGTTTCCCGAAGCCGATATTTTTACCCATGTATATAACCCCAAAGCGGTTTCCCCTTTAATAAACAGCAAGGTTGTTTTTACTTCCCGCATAAACCGCCTTCCCTTCGCGAAAAAACTCTACCAGCTTTACATGCCCCTCATGCCTGACGCGCTGATGGATTTTAACCTTCAAGGCTATGATCTGGTCATCTCCAGCGAAGCGGGACCGGCAAAGGGCGTGGTTCCCAATCCCGACGCGTACCACCTCTGCTACTGCCACAGCCCGATGCGCTACCTTTGGGATATGTACCATGAGTATTTCAGGGGAACCAATCCGCTTGTCCGTTTTTTTATGAAACGCCTGATCCCGCGCCTGCGGCTATGGGACGTTACTTCCGCAAATTTGGTTGACAGGTTTGTCACCAATTCGCATTATGTGGCAAAACGGATACGCCGCATTTACAACCGCGAGGCGGAAGTAGTGTACGGCCCGGCGGCCATCGACGGATTATGCGCTGTTGAACGGGAACCCAAAGATTTTTACCTTTTCTACGGTCAAATTACCGGCTATAAACGGGTGGATCTTGCCATTGAAGCGTGCGTTAAATCGGGCAGGAGGCTGCTTGTCGCGGGAGCGGGCATGAAAAAGCGGGAGATGAAAAAGGCGGAAAAAACAGGGCTTGTACGCTTTGCCGGCAGGGTTACAGATTCGGAGGCGGCAATGCTTTTTGCAGGGGCAAGGGCGCTTCTGTATCCGGGCATTGAGGATTTGGGGCTGGTTCCCATAGAAGCTCAGGCCGCCGGATGTCCTGTAATCGCATTTAGGGAAGGGGGGGCGCTTGATACGGTAAAGGAAAATGGTACCGGCCTCTTTTTTGACGAACAAACGCCGGAATCCCTTATCGCGGCAATGGAACATTTTGAGCGGAATGAAGTAACATTCGATAACCGCAGGGTGTTTTATGATCATGTACAGCAGTTTTCCAAAACGGCTTTTATTGAAAGGATGTTCAAAGTCCTTGAAGAAAGAAAGAGGATATAATAGGCTATAGGTATGACCCTTTCCGAATTTGACGTGTGGTACCGGACGCGGTTCCGGCGGACGAGTTCCGCCCTTACGGCCACTTCCTTTATTTTCTCGGATATGCTGGGAGTCATGCTTTCAGTCGGCTGGGGCTTCTTTTGGACAAGAATCTACTATATGATGTTCTTCGATTACGGCGGGATTAATTTTAAATCGTTTATAACCTATTGGCCTTATGTTCCTGTTTTTGTGATCATATTCCAAATCCAGAGCCTGTATCCCGGAATATCCCTCGCCCCCGCCGAAGAATTGAGGCGGCTCAGTATCGGTTCCTTTATGGCGCATGGCGGTATTATTTTGTCCCGGTATATTGAGAAGCATGACTGGGATTCAATAACCGCCGCCCTTATTATCAGTTTTGTTTTCTCCACTGCCATTTTGCTTACGGTAAGAAGCATAACCCACTGGTTTCTTCACATAACAAGGCTTGGGGGCATCCCGGCGGTCATTTACGGATCGGACGCTACAGGGAAACTGATTGTGGACTGTCTTTTAAAAGGCATCAGAACCGGCTATATACCTGTGCTGATCCTTGATAACAAGTCTAACGGCGTTGACGAATATAAGGGTGTACCTATAATCCATGACACGTCTCTGGGGCCTGAAATTGTAAAGCGTTATAAGATCAAGATGGCAATGATGGCAATGCCCGATCTTGACAACAACGGTCTGAAACACCTTATGAACACCTCGGTATCCGCTTTCAGGTACAGCGCGTATATTCCCGATTTTGTCAGCGCCACGAATATATGGATGTACGTCCGCGATTTTGGAGGCGTGTTGGGTCTGACAACAAGCAACAAACTTAAAATGGCCTGGAACTTATGGATCAAACGGTTTGTGGATCTTACGATTGTTATTGTCGGCGGGTTGCTGATATTGCCGTTTCTCCTGCTCATAGCGCTTTTGATCAAGCTTAGTTCGCCGGGGCCTGTTCTGTACGGGCATAAACGGCTTGGAACCAACGGTAAACATTTTACCGCTTATAAATTCCGTTCAATGGTGATAGATTCGCAGGAGCGGCTTCAAAAACTTTTTGAATCGGACCCTGAAATCAAAAAGGAATGGGATAAAAACCACAAACTGCAGAATGACCCCAGGGTGACCGCTATAGGCAGGTTCCTCAGGCGGACAAGCATAGACGAATTCCCCCAGCTTCTTAATATCCTGAAAGGGGAGATGAGCCTGGTAGGGCCGCGTCCGATTGTAGACGAAGAGGTAAGCAAATACGGCGAGGATTTTGGTTGGATATTTTCGGTAAAGCCGGGGCTGACAGGCATGTGGCAGGTCTCCGGCAGGTCGGAAACGGATTATACTGCCAGGGTCTTGTATGATACTTATTATCTGCAAAGCTGGTCTGTCTGGCTTGATATCTGGATTCTCTTTATGACCTTCGGGGCGGTTATACGGGGAAAGGGCGCGTACTAATGCGTTATCAATCGATGCGTTATCAACCGATGCGTTTCAAATGTATTGTTATTTTTTATTTGTTTACTCTGTTACAGCTTCCCGCTCAAACTGCGCCCGTGCCGGGAAGGCGGTCTTTTAACGATATTTTTCCGGGGATTGCGCCCGCTGTCCGCAATTCTGCTTTTTCAAACGAGGGCTACGCCAAATCCGCCGAAAATATCCCCGCCTCTTCGCTTGTCGGATCAGGACGCGGTGGCATTCCCCCTCAAATAATTGAGAGCGTCTTTGAGAAAAAGCCCGGCTTTCTGGTTGAATCGATCAAGGTTATCCCCGGTACGGATGGTAAATATTCGCTGCTGGATGTTTACAACGCCCTTGGAAAGATAAGGGGCTTAAAGGGGCGGCTTTATCATTCGCACACTCGTAACGAGGATGTGCCCCTTTTTGAAGAAGTCACGCGCATTGAAAGCCCCAGAAAAAACACCCCTGTAGCAGATCCCCCTTTGGCTTCAAGAGTCCCCGCTTCCGAGACGATCTACATGCGGCTTAAGGACGCGAATTTCGGGAATTCGTTTTACCGGGGGGATATAACGCTTTTCCAGCGCGGTTTGCGCTACAGCTTAACCAATAACAAAAATATCAGTTATTATTTTATCCCTGTCATAAAGGAAGAAAGATTTACCGTGCAGTTGTACTTCGAGGTAATTTCAGAGGGTATTTTAATTTACAGCCTTGCCGGAGCGGATGTTTCCGATTTTGTGTCCTCAAAGATAGATATGCCTTCGGCTATAAACAAACGGCTTGCGGTTATTATTTCATGGGTTGCCGAAGGGATTACCAATACCAAATAGCAAATAGCAGGTAGCAAATAGCAAAGTTAAGACTTGACAGTACTGGATATTTTTGATATTTTTAAATTGTATTTTATGCGGCTGTCGTATAACGGCTATTACCCCAGCCTTCCAAGCTGGAGACGACGGTTCGACTCCGTTCAGCCGCTTCTCTATCTTTCCTTTATCCGGTAAGAATTTCCGTCTTCGGCGACAAAATATTCTTTTTTGAGTTTTTCCAGAACCTCGTACAGTTTTTCCCCTTCCAGCCCGCTTGCCAGTTTTAGTTCCTCCGCGCTGCATTGGCCCTTTGAAACCAATGCCTTGATCACCCTGCCTCTGGCCTGCCTGATAGAACCGTTGAACGGGCTTTGCCTGGTATAATGGGCGCTGCGGCGGCCTGGGTTTGCCGTTGTTTTTTTTATGAACGCGCCGTAATCCATCAGCGCGTAATGCCATGTACGCGGATCTTTACGGTTAAGCGCAGTTTCCAGTATCGGGATTATCTCGGAATCTCTGACATCGTTCCTGTTGGGAAAAAAGCAATGGATAACGGCTGATCGTATGTTTGTCTCGATAAAAACCGCCGGATAATTATACGCAAAACAGGCAATGGCGGCGGACATGTAGGGGCCGACACCGGGAAGCGAAAGTAAAGCCTGGGGCGTTTCCGGTACTTTGCCGTTGTTTTCGTTTGCAATGATAGCGGCGCTGTCTTTAAGGTAACGGCAGCGGCGGTTGTAACCGAGACCCGACCAGGCGCGCAGGGCGGTTTCCATTGAAGCGTCCGCAAGGGCTTTTGGACACGGCCAGAGCTTCATCCAGTTTTCCCAATAGGGGATGACCCTCTCTGTCCGCGTCTGTTGCAGCATGAACTCCGAGACCATCACCCCCCAGGGAGCCGCGAAATGCCAGGGGAATTTCCTTCCCTGTTGCCGGTAATTTGAAAGGACAGCTTCTTTGAATTCCGCGATTTCCATTAAATTTGGTTAAACAATTTTTTTCGCGGCTTCAATGATCAAATCGGCTATCTGGTCGGCGTTAATATTATCCGTGTCAATGACAAGGTTGACAAATTCATATTTGAAATTATCAATATTGTATATGCGGATATAGCGCTGGTTATCCTGCCTGTCACGTTCGGCGGTAAAGGCAGCTATCTCTGCAAGATCCCCGCCTTCGCGTTTAACGATTCTCGCGGCCCTGGTTTCAGGCTTCGCCCGCAGATACACCTTCAGGTCGGCTTCCTCCAGCATCCAGATTGCAAGACGCGAACCTATTACGCAGCCCCCGCTTTCACGGGCAAGTTTTACCTGTCGGCTGTCCACTTCCCTGTCCCATGAGTCGTCTTTCGCGGCCAGTTCCAGCATTTCTTTAAGCTCAATGCCTTTTTCCTGCGCCATCGTGCGAAAAGTATAATTGATAAATTTTAGGTTCAGCCGATCCGCGACGAGTTTACTGACCGTCGTGTTCCCGCAGCCGCTCATCCCCGAGACGGCGATCTTTATATCCTTCTTCATAATCCCTCCCTCATTCGACGTTTCGCAGTTGTTCCCTCACATTTTCAAGCGCTTCCTTCATTTCTACCACAGCCCTGCTTACTTCCAGAATAACGCTTTTTGAGCCGATTGTGTTAATTTCTCGGTTTATTTCCTGGCAGAGAAAGTCAAGTTTTTTCCCCGGACGGTCGTTTTTTGCCGTTTCCGCCCTGAATTCTGCAAGGTGGGAACCCAGCCGGGAAATTTCCTCGGAAACGGTGTACTTCATAAGCAGTATGGCGGTTTCGGCAAGTATCCGATTTTCGTCGATATCACCGCCTGAAAGACCGCTGCCGGCGATTTCCTTAAAGCGCGTTTTGATGTTTTCTTTAATGGAAGATTCCAAAGCGGGGAGATGGGCCGCCACCGTTCGCAGGGAAGATTCGACGCGGCTTATTGAGTTGAGAATGTCTTCTTCGGTGTGCTTTCCCTCCCTGATTCGTTCCGTCCTGAATGTGTCTGCCGCCTCGGTCAGGACAGGTTCAATCAGGCTCCAGTAACGCTCGTCATCCCGGTTTTTTTCAATATCAAGCACCCCTTCCATGGCGATTAACGCCGTTATGCTTAATTTTTCGTCAAGGCCGAGATTTGACGCAAGGCCGGAAACCGCCTTCATATAGGCATTTGCCGCGTTCTCGTTCACGGAAACAGTCATGGGGGCGTTTGTTTCCCTTACGCGGATGGCGACTTCGACTTTGCCCCTGTAACATAAGCCTCCGATAATATCGCGCACCCTCTGCTCCATAAGCGGAAGCCAGGGCGGGGTGTTTACGAAAATTTCAAGGAAGCGGTTGTTGTAACCTTTAATCTGTACAGAAATGGAAATGTCCTCGTTTGACCATTCCTTGTAGGCGAAGCCCGTCATGCTTGTCATTTGGAGGCCCTGTCAGATGTGGCGGCTCTTTCAGAGCCGTTGAAATACTCAAAGAGCTTTACTCCCAAAGGCCAGTTGTTGCCCGCGCCCAGGGTGAGGAAAAGGTCGCCGGGTTTAAGAATCTCTTTTAACTGTTCAAACGCGTCCATCGGTTCATCGGTGTAATGCAATTCGGCTTTGGGGGAGGGGAGGCTTTCGATTTTTTCCATTATAGATTTGCCGTTGATATGCCCGTCAAATTTTTCTCGCGCCGACGCATAAATCTTATGGAGGAACAGCACGTCGGCTCCGGCAAGGGAAGAAGCAAATTCATCCAGCAGGGCGGCAGTCCGTGTGTAAGTATGCGACATAAAACTCGCCACAAGCCGCCTTGCGGGGTAGAAGCCCCTTAGTCCGTCAAAAGTTGTTTTTATGGCGGTCGGGTGGTGTCCGTAATCGTCCATGAAAAGTATGCCGCCTGCTTCGCCTAAAATTTCCGATCTGCGTTTTGAGCCTTTGAATTCCTCCAGCGCCTTTTTTATCGCGAACTGCCTTAGTTCGCTTCTGAGGCTGTGGCTGTTTCCCTCGGATTCTTTTTTTAGCAGGGATGAGGCCAGGGCGATTGCCGCTGCGGCGTTCAGGGCCTGATGTCTGCCGGGGACGGGCAGGGCGAGTTCCAGGTTAAAGGCGTTAATGCGGAAAAAAGCCCTCTCGTTTTCAACGCGGTAAGAAGCGACGTGAAATTCTCCTGGGGCAGTAAAACCGTAGGGGACAAGGGCGATTCCCCGTCCTTCGCTTTTTATGATGTCGGCGACTTCGACGGCTCCGGGATCATCGGCGCAGTAGATCAGTTCCCCGCCCGGGGGGAGGAGGCGGCAGTATTCGGCAAAGGCGTCGCGGATCGATTCATATGTGGGGAAATAATCCTGATGGTCGCTTTCAACGGCGGTTAAAACTATGCGCTTTGGGTGGAACAGAAGAAAATGCCTGCGGTATTCGCAAGTTTCCGCGATGAAATACGTATCGCCCTGCGCCAGCGTTGACCTTCCGCCGAAGTTCGCCACGGCGCTGCCGACCAGAACCCTGCCGGGCAAGCCAAGCCCCTGGACAAGGCACCCTGCCATAGCGGTTGTCGTGGTTTTGCCGTGAACGCCGGCAATGCCCGTTGAATCAAAGCCGACAGAAAACGCGCCAAGCGCCTGGGGGTATGACATTAGCGGGATGTTTTTCCGCGCGGCTTCGGCAAGCTCGGCGTTGTTCTCCTCGCTGTAGGCTGCCGAATGGATAACCATGTCAATGTCATCGGAGATGTGCGCCGGGTCAAAATTTTCATGGAAAGGTATGCCAAGTTCTTTCAGAATACCGTCCGTATAGAAAACCTCGTTTGTATCCGACCCGCTTGCCTTTACTCCCATGCCGCAGATCAACTCCGCCAGGGCGCAGACGCCAGTACCTTTAATACCGACAAAGTAGATTGAGGCACCTGGACGGAGTATGCTGGAAAGAGAGTTCATTTTTGGGCCTTCGAGGACTTGAACCTCGGACCTACAGATTATGAGTCTGCAGCTCTAACCGACTGAGCTAAAGGCCCTGAATTACATATACCATATTCACGACAGGTTTGGCAATACAAAAGAAGAGGGAAAAACGAAAAATCGCAAACTTACAGAACTTCCCTCGTGCGGTAGCTCCGTTCCAGTTCGTCAAGCTGGGAACGCATCTTTGAGGCGAATGTGTCAAACTCGCCGAGATTTTCGTTCCTGATCGTGCTTTTCAGCCTGGACAGGCCTTCTTTTAATCCCAAGACGGAGATTTTGGTGAGGGGCGCTCCCAGTTTGATGCAGGTTCTCGCGCGTTCGTGGAATTCCATTATCAGTTCCAGGAGCCGGATCTGTTTTGCGGGGACACAGTACATATCAACTTCATCGAATGAATTTTGCTGTAAATAGCCGTCTTTGATAATGTCCGAGACAACAAGGACGAGTTTCTGCTCGTCGGGCAGCGCGTCCGGGCCGATGAGGCGGACAATCTCCGTAAGTTTTTGATCGCTTTTGAGCAGGTCAAGGCATTGGGTGCGGACAACAGCCCAGACGGCGTTTACCCGCTCCCACCAGGGCCGCACTTCCTCGGCGTACTCCGAGTAGCTGTCTGTCCAGCTTATCGCCGGGTAATGGCGGGCGTTGGCAAGCTCGCGGTCTAAAGCCCAAAAACAGCGGATAAAGCGTTTCGTGTGCTGAGTTACAGGCTCGGAAAAATCGCCTCCGGGCGGGGAGACCGCCCCGATTATGGAGACTGAACCTTCAGCGCCTGAAAGGGTGGAAACTCTGCCCGCGCGTTCGTAGAATTCGGCAAGGCGGGTGGGCAGGTACGCGGGGAAGCCTTCTTCCGCAGGCATTTCCTCCATGCGGCCTGAAAGCTCGCGCAGGGCCTCAGCCCATCTGCTGGTGGAGTCCGCCATGATCGCGACATGGTAGCCCATATCGCGGTAGAACTCGGCAAGCGTTACGCCCGTGTAAATCGAAACTTCCCTGGCGGCTACCGGCATATTGGAAGTGTTGGCTATGAGCAAAGTCCGTTCCATAAGGCTGCGCCCTGTGCGCGGGTCCTGCAACTCGGGGAATTCTGTAAGCACGTCCGTCATTTCGTTCCCGCGCTCGCCGCAGCCGATGTAAATAATCACGTCGGCGTCGCACCATTTGGCGATGGCGTGCTGGGTCATGGTCTTGCCCGTGCCGAAACCGCCGGGTATTGCCGCCGTGCCGCCTTTGGATAGGGGGAAAAACACGTCGATGACGCGCTCGCCCGTGATCAGCGGCTGATCCGGCGGAAGCCGTCCTTTTGCGGGACGGGGCATTCGTACCGGCCACCATTGCGCTATCGGTATCCCCTCGCCAAAGGTCGTTTTTGCCGCGTCGTCAAGAACCGTATAATCGCCTTCCGCGCTGAGGGACGCAATATCGCCGCCTTTAACGCCCGGCGGGACCATTATTTTGCAGACGACGCTTTCCGTTTCCTGTATTGTCCCCAGTATCAGCCCCGTTGCTGCCGGGACTTTTTCGCCTTTTGCAAGTTTTTCTTGTAACGAAGCGTCCGGGATAAAACGCCATTTCTTTTTCGTATCCAGGGGGTCCCCGCGTTCGCCGGGCGACATAAACGCCCCGCTTTTGCCGTACAGGAGTTCCAGGGGCCGCTGTATGCCGTCATAAATGCTGCCAATCAGCCCGGGGCCGAGCAGCGCCGAGAGGGGCCGCCCTGTAGAAACGGCGGGGGCTCCGGTTTGCAGGCCCGTATTGTCTTCGTAGACCTGTATTACAGCTTCTTCGCCCTCAAGCCGGACAATCTCGCCGATGATCCGTTTTTCCCCGACTTCGACCACGTCAAACAGGCCGGCCCCGCCGAGGCCCGTGGCGCGGATTATCGGGCCGGAAATACGCCTTACCTTGCCTTCTAACACAACGCCCCCCCGCCCAGCGCGTTCGCACCATTAGGCGCGCCGCCCAAAAGGGCGGCGATTAGCTCTTCGCGTTTCTCGCTTAAAATAAAATCCACCGCTTTGCTAACGGACGCGTATATGCGGGCTTCCTGATTTTCCAGGATTATTGCCGGATAAGCGGCGGCCGACTGCGTTTTTTCGACAGTGCAGGCCTTGCCGGGCAGGACGGCCTTTAAAATCGCTTCCGCCTCAGCCTGTTCGACCTTGTGTATAGTGGCGCGGATTCCGCCGGACGCGGAGAAGCAGTCGCATGAGGCAAGGCGTTTTGACAGCTCTTTTTGCAGGAACCCTAGCACGCGCTGGCGGCTCAGGCTTGAATACCAGCTTTCAACAGCAGAGTTAAGCAATTCCTCTATTTTTCTTGCTTTTGCCCTTTGTTTGTCTATGGGCAGGACTGCCATTATTTCTTCTGTAATTGATTTGCTGTTTTTGGCGTATTTCTCTTCAAGCTCTTCCAGGGCCGTCTTTAATTTTGTTTCCCATTCGGCTGACTTTAATTTTATAGTATCATCGGCGGCTTTGAGGATTCGGCGCGCCTTCTTTCCGGCATCTTCCAGGATTTCTTTTTCAAGATTATCCGTTGATTGAAGTTCTTCCATTTGATACCTTTACTTTAATTTATGATAGAGCAAATCCAAAGAAAAGACAAGACCCCGGGGGGGGGAAAATTAGGAATTAGGAGTGAGGAATTAGGAATAAAAGGCAGTGAGCAGGTGTGACCGTCCACATAGGCTGGGTGTGTTAAAGAGGCCAGTTTTTCAGCGTGAAATCGCTTTCTATGACGCGGGGTTCCTTTAAGAAGGAGCCGCCGCCTGAAAACTGGGTCTTTATGACGATTTTGTACGTTCTGGGGGGCCGCCGGGGGATACGCCGCCGACGTTGGGGTGGATGGTGAAGTACTCGAGGACATCAAATAAAAAATAACAAGTAACAAATAACAAAGGGTTTTTTCTGGTTACCTGTTACTTGTTTTTACTGCCGCTATGGGTAGCGTACCTTCCAATAAACTACGCTACCGAATTTTTGTGCCTGACACCGTTGCGCTACTATTACTTAATAGCGCGTTTCCTATATGCTTTTTCTTACTTTGTAATGAAAAAAGGGAAAGAGGCGATTAGCAGACTAATCAGCTAAAGTCCTCCGCGTCTATGAGATCTCTGCGTGAGGAATTTTGACGATATTTTATAATTTCTCTATTTCATTTGTTTTTACATTGATTACATCCAATCCTTTTATCATTTCATACCGTTCATTACCGTCCAAATATGATAGTCCAAAATTTTTATCTCTGCTTTCCCGAAATTTACTCATAATAAACGCCTCGGCAATTGTTTTTTCCCTGATTGTTTCATTCAACAAATCTTTTCGCACATAATAAGCGTTATTTCCAGCCAGGGTACAGCCAACTAATCCATAACCTTTATTATTGGCAATATAAGTTAATGCGGGCAATGATGCCCCAAAATACAGATTGCTGTAATGTTTATCTGTCCTGAAAAAGTCTTTATCATAAGGGACACTTATCGTTCTTTCTTTACCAAAGACGGCGTTATACTCCATAATGATTATTGAGGGATTTAATTCTTTCAAATCCAATTCAGCCAAAACATGTGCATCGTTTCCGTCAATGTCAATATGCAACAGACCTATATTTTTTAATCCTGTTTCGGTCAAAAGTCCGTTGATATTTTCTTTTGTTATAAAAACGGCTTTATTTTTTAAGGAATATTTCCAATACCAGTTTTTTGTTTTTAATCTTGCCATATTTTGTTCAGAGCCGTCCATAATGAAGCCTTTCCAATTATTATGCATCATCAAAAATCTTGTAGTTGCTTCGGAATAATCCTCAACGCCAAATTCGATAAATATTTCGTTTTCGATTTTTATATGTTTGATGAGGTACTGAATTAACCCGTCATCGCCCCATTGACTGAATATTTTAAATTCATAATCGTTAAAATCAGGAGAGTTTAACAACCATTGTTGTTTTGACAATAAGGAACCGAGAGCCATTAATTCTGTCTCGTCCTCTTTAACAGCAGCGGCAACAACATATGCAAATTTCCGAATAATGTTTTTTAATAACGTCATATTAGTCCTCTTTTGACCGAAATGTCACTATTTTGTAGTTTGTAATATCTCAATTGAGGTATTGCTATAATTAAAACACCTCATTGGCAATATTGTCAAGTCAAAAATACCGAAATTGCTTTATTTTGTGTAAATGGAATGTGATTTTAAGACCAATTTACGGGCAGAACTCGATTATCTTGGTTTGACCGTTAAGCAATTAAGCGCTAAAACGGGTATTCCTAAGGGGACATTGGATTGTTATCTTGGCGTAAGGGCTTCAATGCCGCCTGCGGATATTGCGGTAAAAATAGCCGGCGCTATGGATGTAACGGTCGAATATCTGGTAACAGGTCAAAAAGTCAAAAAACAGGATAAATTATTTGATCACAATATTCGTTCAATAATTCAGATACTGCCTGAACTGGGCGATAAAGATATAAAAACAGTACTTGAACTTGCGAGAATTTTAAAAAATCAGACCGCGCCAGGTAGCTGACGCTATGCACAGGCTCGATTAATTAAGAAATAATGGTGTAGTGTTAAAAAAAATCGCCCGACCCCGCAAAAGCGAAGCCGGGTTCGGCGGCGGAGGCTATTTCGGACCGTAATCCGCTGCCGCCTCCTCCGGTGGCATTATTAATATAATCTATTATTACCGATTTGTTAACAGCAGAAATCGGAGCAAGGAAACCAGGAAGACTATTCCTAATTCCTCACTCCTAATTCCTAATTACCTTGCGTATTCGGTTATCCTCGTCTCCCTGATGATGGTCAGCTTGATCCTGCCGGGATAATGCAGATCGTTTTCGATCTTTTTGGCGATTTCCTTGGCAAGATCGCGGGACTGCTCGTCGCTGACGGTCTCGTTGTTGACAATGATGCGAAGCTCGCGCCCGGCCTGGATTGCAAACGCGTTGGAGACGCCGCCGAATTCCTTCGCGATGTTTTCAAGGTTCTCCAGCCGCTTGACGTAGTTGTCCAGGGTTTCCTTGCGGGCGCCCGGCCTTGCGGCGGAAATGGCGTCGGCGATTTGCACCAGCACAGCTTCAATGCAGGTCGGCTCAATATCATTGTGGTGGCTGCCTATGGCGTTGATTATCCGCGCGTCCTCGCCCATCTTCCGGGCCATATCCATGCCGATCTCGGCGTGGTTAAGGTCTGAGTCGGAGTCAATGCCCTTGCCAATGTCGTGCAAAAGCGCCGCCCGCTTGGTCAGATCCCGGTTACAGCCGATTTCGGCGGCAAGCATCCCCGCGATAACGGCGACTTCCCTGGAGTGGTTCAGTACGTTCTGGCCGTAGCTGGTGCGGAAGTACAGGCGGCCCAGGGCGCGGATGGCGTCCTGCTTGATATTGTGAATACCTAAGTCAAAGAGGACTTTTTCCCCTTCCTCAAAAATCTTCTGGGAGGTGTCCTTGCTGACTTTAGTAACGATTTCCTCGATTCGCGCCGGGTGGATACGCCCGTCCAGGATAAGCCTTTCAAGGGCTACCTTGGCGATTTCCCGCCTGACCGGATCAAAGCACGAGATAACCACCGCTTCCGGCGTATCGTCAATGATGATGTCCACCCCGGTAAGCGTTTCCAGGGTGCGTATGTTCCGTCCTTCCCGCCCGATTATTCTGCCCTTCATCTCGTCGTTGGGCAGGTTGACGGTTGTCACCGTGACATCGCCGGTTACCTCGGAGGCAAACCGCTGTATTGTGGCTACAAGTATGTCCTTGGCTTTCTTCTCGCCGGCAAGGTTCGCCTCCTGCTCGATCTTGTTGATCAGCGTTTGGGCGTCGTGCCTGGCCTCATTTTCCAAGTCCTTTATAATCAGAGACTTTGCTTCTTCGGCGCTTAACCCCGAAATTCGCTCAAGTTCCGCTCGGTAGCGTTCTTCCTCCTTGGATAACGCGTTTTCCCGTTCCTGGCACTGCTTTTCCTTGTCAGCCAGGGACTGTTCCGTCCGTTCAATCTGGGCAACTTTCTTGTCCAGAGCGTCTTCTTTCTGTACAACGCGGCGTTCAAGCCGCTGCAACTCAGCCCTGCGTTCCCGGGTCTCCTTTTCCTGCTGGTTCCTTTCCTGGATAACTTTTTCTTTTGCCTCAAGGAGTATTTCTTTCCTTTTGGCCTCAGCTTCCTTTATCGCATCCTGGATTTTGCGCTCCGCGCGCTGCTCCGATGCCGTAAGTAGAAATCTGGCATACAGCCATCTTATAGTCCAGCCTAGAGTCAACCCGGCAAGAGGGAGGCTGATAAACCATACAATAGCTGGCATCGCTTTCCCCTTACCGTTAATATGGGCTTCAAAGAGAAACCCCTGCTTTCATAAGGAAATTAAAGATCCTGATGAAAGTCCGTTCAATATAACATTAATATACTACTATATATATACTAAAGATACAACAATAACGGGCTTATTGTCAAGATAGAATATGGGAAAAAACAAAAAAAGGGTTTTTAGCTTGAAAAACAACAAAAAAGCCGATAATCTATACGAGAGAAGAAACAAGAAAGAAAAGAGAAAAGAGGAAGAAGGGAAGATTTTATAAGAAATGAGAGCGAAAAATTTGAAAATTCAAGAGAAAAGGGCAATTTTCCTGGCTTTTTTCTTTTTTATTTCTTCTTTTTTCTTTTGTATGGCGCAAACCGCCGACAGCCTCAATTCCGCAATCGCCAGAGCGGGCGAGGCCCGTAAAAGGGCTGTTGATTTTGAAAGCAACGCCTATTTTCCCGGCGAATGGGAGGCTGCCGAAAACCAATACGCCGAGCTTTTGGCTAAAAATCCCGGCGGAGAGGCAATTTCCGCTTATAATAAAGCAGCAGACTCCTTTAACCGGGTGTTTGAGCTTGCGATTCCGCTGTACGCCCAGGCCAGGGAAGACGAAATAATGGCTATAAGGGGCCGTTTAATCGAATTGGGGGCAAGGGATTCGTTCCGCGAGTACATGCTGCTGGCAGAAAAAACCGCCTTGCTGGCCCTGGACCGGTACGAGGCGAAGGACTACTACCCGGCCAGGGACGCCGCCCTCTACGCGCTGCAAAAGTTCGCTGTTCTGGAAACGGCTTTCGATGCCTGGCTCGTAAGGCAGGAACTGCTGGAAAGGGGCTTTGAAGGCTATGATCGTGAGGATTTTGACATTGGAGATGACGTAATCAGAGAGGCTATGGAGGCGTACACGGGCGAGGATCTCGAAACAGCGCAGTATAAAGCCGAAAGAGCCCTGTCAAAGTACAATGCGGTACTTTCAAACGCGTGGTTTTATTATGCGGAACTCCGTTCAGCGCTGGCCGAAGACGAGCGCCTGGCGGCGATTGATATAAAAGCCGATATTGCGGCAAGGGAATTCTTTAAAACAGCCGATTCTGACAATAAAACGGCGTTGGGTTTGATGAAAACAGAGCAATATAAAGACGCCGCGAAGCTTTTTATCAATGCGGAGGTCATGTTTGTCATTGCCAGCAAGACAACCATGGAAAAAAGGCAGATTGCGGCAGACGCAATCAAGAATGCGAATAGAAAAATCCTGGAAAGCCATAAAATCGCAAGAAATGCGAGTATAAATATTAGAGGAGGATCAAAATGAAAGGGAAAATTTTTCTGGTTTTGCTTGTTTTTGCACTGGTCATCGGGGTTCAATCGGTCTTTGCCCAATCGGCGCAGGGCGAATCCGGTGAGAAGGCTGCCGCAAAAGAGACGGTCAAGAAGGCGGAGCCTGTTACTACCAAGGCTACAGCCACGGCTACTGCCACGGTTGCTGCCAAGAAGGCGGGGGGTGTTATTAATATAAACCTGGCCTCTGACGATGAGTTTAACAAGGCACTGGGAACTGCAACCGAGGTTGAACTGGTCAACGAAGAAGCTGTAAAAAAAGATGAAAGCAGTAAAAATTCAAAGCAGGGGAGTCAAAAGTGATCCGAAAAATTTGCCTGTTTTTGCTTATTGCTGCTATAATCGACATCCGGCCTCTCCTTGCCCAGAATTCCGGGGCTGCCGAGGTTAAAATCCTGGATTTGGGGCTGGCTTCTGACGATGAATTCGCCGAAGCCCTGAAAAAAGCTAAAGATATTGAACTGGTCAGCGACGGTGCGCCCGCTGAGGCTGCGCTTCCAAATGAGACGGCCTCGGGACAGGAAAAAACTGCCCCTGCCAAAGAAGATCCAGCCGTTGCAGAGCAGAAAGCGCCGTCCTCTGCGGGGCAGGCAGCGCCTTCGGGGAAAGCGCCGTCCGACGGAAACTACGAAAATGAATACTTGCAGGAAAGCGGCCGCCTTGCCGAACTTGCGGAAGAGTCTTTTGACGAGGGCGATTACGACGCGTCCGCAAAATATGCCGATGAAGCAGCCTTGTCGGCAAAACAGTCCGATGTATATGTGGCTATTGCCACGGCAAAACGCTATATTGACCAGGCTGTCTCCTCCGGCGTTTCCAAGCGGTTTTCCCCCGAATACAGGGAAGCGGAAAATTGGTATAGCCAAAGCCTCAGCGCCAGGGACAAGGAAGAATGGGACGCAGCCATTGCTTCCGCCAGGATGGTGGTAGAATTGCTTGAGGGCCTGGATGCCTCTGCCCCCGCAACTCCCCAGCCCCAGCCCGGCGTTTTGCCCGCTACTTACACTGTGCGGGAGTGGGCCGTCTCAAAGGACTGTTTTTGGAATATTGCCGGGTTTCCCTGGGTTTACGGGGACCCGCACAAATGGAGAGTGCTTTACAATGCCAACAAATCAAAGCTGCCTAACCCGAATAACCCGAACCGTATTGAGCCGGGTACTGTTTTAGACATCCCCAGCATAAAGGGCGAAGTGCGCCAGGGGGCATGGGAAAGCGGCAGGAGTTACGAGCCGCTGAAATAGTACGATGACATCTAACAACGGCCGTTGCTTCATTCCTACTTATGTTCTGAGCTTTATAGCTTTTGCCGTTGTTACGCCGTACCTTTCAATCATGGTGCGGGATTTGGGCTACAGCCCGCTGTGGGTCGGTATACTGCTTGGTATCTTTGAAGGTTCCGCCATAGCCGGCCCCTTTGTATTCGGGTTTTGGGCGGACAAGACAGGCAATTTCCGTCCCGCGCTGATTGTTACCTGCGTACTTCCGGTTCTCGCGACAATTCCCATTGTTCGGTGGATTCACCCGGCAGTGAGCGCCGTTCTTCTCGCGACACTGGCCTTTGGCCTGCGTTCAACAACTTCCCTGCTGGACGCGATAACTACCGTTCAAATCGGGAAGTACGGCGATTACGGAAAAATACGGGTATGGGGATCAATAAGCTTTATCGTTTTCACGCTTTTTCTTCAGTGGACTCCGTTCCTTAAACCCAACAGCGCGGGAAATATTTGTTTTTGGATAGTTGTAACAACATTTGCCGCCATAATCCCCGTGCTTATTCTTCCGCGCGCCTCGCTTACTTCGATTCAGCAACGCGCCGAAAAAAAAGATGACAATGAAAAAGGGATACCGCTTCTTTCGGTTTATTTTATCGGGGGTTTTGCGATTCTTTTTCTGTGCCGTCTTGCCATGTCAGCGGTCTACACCTATTTTCCCCTGTACCTGACAGAGACTCTGCAATGGAACGCGGTCGGGCTGATGTTCGCTTTGTCTTCCGCGTCGGAAGTTCCCATTATGTTTATATCTTTAAGGCTTATCCGCCGTTTCGGAGCGCTTCCGCTTCTCGCCCTTTCCGCCGGAGGAATCGCCCTGCGGCTTTTGCTGTGGGCGCTTTTCCCCTACAAGCCTGTGATCATAGTGTCGCAGCTTCTCCATTCCCTGTGTTATGGGGTTTACCACCTTTCGGCGGTGCAGTTTATTTCATCGGTTTTCCCCGTTGAAAAACGGGGCATGGGGATGCCCGTATATCTCGCCCTTGGTTCAGGGCTTCCCTCGCTTATCGGCAACATGATAGGCGGCGTTATAGTGCAGGAAATGGGGTATCGCCCGCTATTTGCCATTTACGCGGGCACTGCGGGAGTTGCGGTGCTGATTTTTTGCGCTATGGGAATCAGGCAGCGGAGCAAATAACAGATAACAAATCTTCGGGTAGGAAGTCCGATTCTTCCACGGCTCAAATCATCTAACTCCTTATGGGATAAGGAGTTAGGAGAACCCAATCTTTTATAGATTGAGACTAATCAGCTATAAAACAAGCCTTCTCTTAGAAAAC
>Ga0268262_10001027_pt1 | contig 35617 bp, 28 predicted proteins | sample TergutNc150P3_FD_190354 | JGI IMG/M metagenome (GOLD analysis project Ga0268262, IMG submission 190354) | Nasutitermes corniger P3 segment gut microbial community from laboratory colony in Florida, USA - Nc150 P3 (SPAdes) (version 2) | ecosystem: Host-associated > Arthropoda: Insects >...
TTGTTGAATACGCCAAAGCCGTGCTTGACGGGCGGCCCCATTTTCACATTAACGTGGTCAATCAGGTGTCACCGTACTGCGACTGCCACGCGGAAAGCGACGCCGCGGTGATACCCGACATCGGCATCTTTGCCGGTTTCGATCCGGTCGCCCTGGACAAAGCGTGTATTGACGCGGTAAACGCCGCCCCCGCCATTCAATCCAGCATTCTCAGCGAACGCGACCGCAGCCACCGCGACGCCGCCGGTAACGAGGACTATTTTACCAACATTCACCCCACCACCGATTGGCGCAAGCAGATTTCGTACGCGGAGGAGATTGGGCTGGGCTGCGGGAAGTATGAGTTGATTACGGTAAAGTAGAACTTAGTATCAGGCACGCCGTGCCGCCAATCATTGCATATTTCTTCCATTTGTCTTGTTAATACAGCCTAATTAGGCTATACTTTTAGCATGGAGCCTGATATTGTATGCAAACAATCGGCTTTTAAACATGGTATCACCGAAGATGATATTCTTTCGGCATTTAGTACCGCTGTGTATGACGTAATGTTAAGGGACGACAGGGAAAAACGGCTACTTATTGGTTTTAATATGGTGGGCAATCCGCTTGAAATAATATATAATGAACTGGACGATGGCAGGATAAATGTGTTCCACGCCATGCCATGCCGAACAAAATATACAGTTTATTTGAATAAGATGGAGAATCTATGAAAGAAATGACTGAAGAAGAAGCGGAATACTGGGACGAATACTATACCAAAAACCCGCCTGAAATAGACCCCAGTACCAATGGCGGTTTTGCGACAAAATCATTCAAGATGTTCGCCGTTGATCGCCTCTCAGAAAACTATCTTTTGACAAAATCAATTGCTACTCATAAAACTCCCACAGAAATCATCGGCGAAATGGTACGCGAACGTATTGCCGCTTCCGGAGCGCATAGTGCCTGACACTGCTTCCAACGATGTCGGGTATTTGCGGAAAAAAGCGCAAAATGAAAATACTGATGATATTGATGCGTATAAGGCAATGGCTGCCGATACTGAACGTGAGCAGGAAGCCCGCGAGATGAAGAATGGAAAAATCAAAGATCACAAATTGTGATCTTTAATGGCAAAAGGTGACTGTTCTCAATACGAAAGGTTTTTACTTTCATTCACAAATGGTAACGGTTACTTTTGCGCGACTTTTATTATTTGTACTTGTTCCTTTCTTTTCATTTTGGTAAAACAACTATATGGCTCAAAAATTAGCGCAGCTTCAAAAACTGATTTATGAAATTCACGGACAAAAAGTCATGTTTGACGGAGACCTTGCGGATTTGTATGGAGTTGAATTAAAAGTAATGAATCAGGCGGTAAAACGTAACATAAAACGTTTCCCATCTGATTTTATGTTTCAATTGACTGATGAAGAATGGAAAAATCAAAGGTCACAAATTGTGACCTTTAAAAAAGACACCAGAAAATACAAGCCTTATGTTTTTACCGAACAAGGTGTTTCAATGCTGTCAAGCGTAATAAATTCTGAACGCGCAATTGAGGTAAACATTAACATCATGCGGGCTTTTGTAAAATTAAGGCATTATATGCTTACAAAAAGCGACACAAATGAACAAATTGCTGAATTACGGAAACTGCTCATGGTCTACATTGAAAATACTGACTATAAACTTTCAAAACACGACAAGACAATTGAACAAATTATCATTGCTCTGAATAACCTTATTGAGCAGCCGCCAAAAACCAAAAGGATAGGCTTTAACGCCGGAAATTAACAATAACAAAATTTTTGTTTTCTGTTAAACCACTGATGTCAGGCGCACCGCACTGCCAAATTCCGGCCTGTTTCATACCCAAAGGGCAAAAAACAGGCCGTATAAAATTACATTACTTATTTTTATATTTTATTGCCGTCCCTCTGTACATTAGCGCACCATCCGACCTCAAATCAACCATTATGTCTATTATATAATCAGTATCGGGGTATTGTTTTCTTGCTTCAGCAAGGAAATCTATAAACCCTTTGTGTTTTCCTGTAGCCTTGTAGGTAACTTCTCCTAAAATGGTATACTCTTTAGATTCGGCATTAAAATACATAAGCGGACCTGTTGGTGTTGATGAACAACCAATAACCATCATTCCCAATACCAGTGACATTACCAGTATTCCCAATAAATTTTTTTTGTTTGCCATAGTTTTCTCCTTTACTTTAGCAACCAAAGTATCAATATGCGTTTGAATTTATAAAATACTGATCTTTTTGTAATGATAATTATTTCATTACTTGTTTCAGGTTTTATAACGCATATCTATGCGTAGAATTCATATTTATTAAAATCCATTCTGACAGGTTCAAATTTGCCTACCTTTTTGGATTTTTGTTCTAAATATGCTCTACTCTTTGGAATAATAGTGCAATGTTGCTCTATATGTCAAGCAGAAAAAGTCAAATTTGACCTTTTTTTGGAATAAAATAGCGATATGGATTTCTGGATGAGGCTTAAAAAAGAGATAAAAACGAAAAACACGACCCAGGAATGGATTGCCAATAAAATCGGCGTCCCTTTTGGGACATTCAGAAAATGGATGACCAGAAAAACTTATCCAAACATTAAGGAAGGCGTTGAAATAGCGAAATTGCTTGAGACATCGGCGGAATATCTGGTAACAGGAACTGAGCCGGAAGGCTTAAACGATATTGAGAGAAAGCTGGTGTTTTCGTATCGGAAACTCGGTTCCGGAGATCAGGAAAATGTTCTACTCGCTGTAAATGCCTGGGCGGGAAAAACAGTAACGCAAAAATCTTGATTTATTAACAAAAAATCTCACCCAAGAAGAATATAACCACGGAGTTTTGATACGATAATTCTTCTTCCTCCGTGAAACTCCGTGTACTCCGTGGTGAAATTTCTTACTTATTCCACTTCTCCAACGACTCCCGCATAAACGCCCGTATATCAACTCCATAAACCGTTTCCAAAATCGCGCTATTTAACACTTCCTCGATTTTTCCGCTGGCAGCCAGATTTCCGTTATTCAAAACAACTGCCATATCTCCAAAATACCGCGCCAGGTTAAGATCATGAAACACGCCGATTAAACTCGTGTCGTTTTCTTTAACCCACGCTTTCAAATAATCCAGCAGCGCGATCTGATGCTTCAGGTCAAGGTGATTCGCCGGTTCATCCAGCAGAATAACGCGCGGAGTCTGCGCCAGGGTCTTTGCCAAAAAAACCCGCTGTAAGGTTCCGCCGCTTAGTTCGTCAATCATGCGATCCCTGCTGTCCCAGAGGTCCAGTTTTTTGAGGGTGTCATTGATAATGGCGGCGTCTTCCGCGGAAAGATTTTTGAGGAAGCCGCGGGAATAGGCGTAACGTCCCATTGAAACCGTTTCATATACCGTGTAGGGGAAAAAGACCTGCATATTCTGACTTAGCAGGGCGACTTTTCGCGCGAGCTGTTTACGGGGAACGGTGGAAATGTCATTACCGTCTACCAGAACCTGGCCGCGGTAATCAATAATGCGGGCGATGGATTTAAGCAGGGTGCTTTTGCCGCAGCCGTTTGGCCCCAGCACGCAGAGACATTCCCCTTTCTCCACCCTGAAACTTATATCGCGTATAACGTCATTGCCGTCGTAGCCGGCGCGCAGATTCTTGACCTCGGTCATCGCCGCCCCCTGAAATATACCCAGGCGAAAAACGGCGCGCCGATAAGGGCGGTAATCGCGCCCACCGGCAGTTCCGATGGCGAGATGACGGTGCGGGCGATTAAATCGGTTATTACCATTAACGAACCGCCGATGATAAACGACATGGGAATTAAATACCGGTGACGCGAACCGGTAATTCTCCGCGCGGCGTGCGGGGCGATAAGGTCAACAAAGCCGATAATGCCGCTTAAGGCGACGGCGGCTCCGGTCAGTATGGCGGTACATACCAGCAATTTCGCGCGCAGCGCGCCGGTTTGTACGCCCGCCGATTGCGCCTGTTCATCGTCAAAGGTCATAATGTCCATTTCTTTGGCATAGCGGAGTACGCCCACAGTCCCTATAAGCATAAACGGCAGCAGCAGTTGAATATAGGTCCAGCCCCGCATGGCAAAACTGCCCATCTGCCAGAGCGTTATGCGTTTTAAGTCATCGGAAAAAATGGCGCTTAACAGGGTGAGCAGGGCGCTTAAAAAAAGCGAGAATACCATGCCGCAGAGAATAATGGTGTTATTTGACATTGAACGGTCTACGCGGGAAGAAAACGCAGCGACCAAAAAAACAGTTAACATACCGAAGACAAATCCCGTCAGTGGCAGGGTAAAAGCGCCAATCAGCGGGATCGTGATTCCGCTGATGATGATTATTCCCGCGCCCAGAGACGCGCCGGATGAAACGCCCAGAATGTAGGGCGACGCGAGGGGGTTGCGCAATATTGACTGACAAACCGCGCCGCTCATCGCCAGACAGCCGCCCACCAAAAAAGCCAGCAATACCCGCGGCAGTCGCAAAAGCCACACAATCGAAACATTTTTCGGGTCAATGCCCGCTTTTAAGGAAAGCCCGAAAATCTTGCGCAGGATAATTAAAACGGTATCACGCAGGCTGATTCCTGAACTGCCCAGAGAGGCGGCGGCAATAATTATTACCAGCGAGATAATCGCGCCGGCGATGATACGGTTTCTGTTATTCATACAACTCCGGAAAAACGGCGCAGGACATCTGCCGCAAAGCCAACATAATGCGGGTTGAAGGCCGCACCGAGGAATCGGTGTCTATTTGATAAATCCGGTTATTGATAACGGCGTTGATATGTTCAAAACCGGGACGGCTTTTTATTTCGCCGACGGGATCGTCAATATAATTCACATTGGTAAGTATTACATCGGGATTGCGTTCAATGATTGATTCCGCGCCGGGCATTACCAGCCAATTCTCATTCTCAAAAATATTTTTCGCTCCGATAACGGAAATCATATCGTTAATATAACTGCCCTTGCCAAAAGTCATCATATCCGGCGCGGCGGAAATTTCAAAATAAACGGTCTTTAGGGTATAAATACGCGCCGTTTTCTGGCTTATTTCGGCAATTTGCGCTTTCATGGAATCGATAACTTCTGCCCCCTTTTTTCGCGCCTGCACAAGACCGGCGATAAAAGCAATGTCCTCATAAATATCATCAATACTTTTGCTCATGGAAATATACACCACGGGGATTCCCGCTTCACGCAGCAGCCGGAACGGGTCTTCGCCCGAGCCGGTGGGATTATGCCCGCTCGCGATAATTATATCAGGAGTAAGGTTAATTATCACCTCGGCGTCGGGGTAGAAAAAATCCAGTTGCGGAAGACCGCCGGGAATTCCCGCGACATTCGCCGAATGGCGGTCGATGGCGACAAGTTTACGCGCCATGCCCAAATCGGTGATAATTTCCGTGTTTGACGGAGCGGTGGACACGATCCGGTTGATGGGACCGTTTATCCTTACCGTCCTGCCGGAACGATCAATTATTTCCCTGCCCTTGTTCGCGCCGCAGGCTGATAGTAATAAAATCAAGAAAATTAACCGCAATATTCTTCTATTCTTTCTTTCTATCATTTTCTTTATCTCCCTTATTTGCGTTTAAATTAAATTTCGACCGGGCTCCAATGACAAAAGATATGCCGGGCATATAGTAACTGGCAAAAGATTCGTATTGCGTGTTGAGGATATTCCGCAGAGAAGCAAAGAAGGTAAGATTTTTTCCCGTTTTCTGATTGACAGTCGCGTGAACTATACAATGCGGTTCAAGGGGCATCTGGTTCATCGTGTCCGCGTAACGCGTGGATTCGTAGTGCGCCGAAATCATAAAGGAGCCCGTCTTCCACGCAAGATCAACATTACCGCCTATGATATGCGTCGGCATATAGGGAATACGAAAACTGTTTTCAAAATCAAGATCGCCGTTCATAAGCCAACTGAACTGGAATTGGTAGTTTGCCCCGATTTTAAGCGTGGTGAAATTCCCTTTGTCCAGAGGCAAAATGAACACCGGACGGAAATCCGCGCCGGTAAAATACGCTGTTCCTACATTTTCGGGACTCCAGCGGCCTCCCTGACTTTTTACCCAGTGAATTGAATCCGTTGTGTACTGCCAAAACACTGTGGACACAAACGAAAAATATTTTTCCAGCGTAAGCTCGCCGATAAGGTCAGCGCCCCAGCCGTCTTCGGGTTTTAGGTTCGGATTGCCCGCAAATATGTTGTCCAGACTGCGGTAGTACAAATCATCGAAATCGGGGAATTTAAAACTGCGAAAGTAGTTGTTTTTAAGGGTAAACAGCGGATGCGCCTGCCAGCTTAATCCCAGTTTGGGAACCGCTACCGTTTGTTTGGTATCGGTAACGCCCTTTACCGATCCAATCAACAGCAGTTTTTTCAGAATTTTATATTCGCCGGTAAGATACAGCCCGCCCTGACTGCCCGTTTTTACCGGATCCAATTCCGTGGGGCTGTCTGCGTTGATGTACAAAAAACGCCCGTCAATTCCCGAACGAATGGTAAGCTTGTCCGTTGGATACCAGTTCCACCGGTTTATGCCGGTAAAGTAATGATCAACGCTGGATATATTAACGCCGTATGTGGTATGGGAGGTCTGATAACTCAGCGAGCCTTCTGTCGCCAAATCGTCCCGGAAAATGACGGGGGCGGCGAACATTATGTTTTCGCTTGCCAGCAAGTCCGTAGCGAGGGCGGAACCGACGGAATTCATTGTTACGGGAAAATCGCGGCGCGCGTAATACAGTTTAGTATCGGAAAGTATGGTCGCGTCTTCCGGCAAAGAAAACATAAACTGGAAATTTCCGCCGCCGTCAAGGACTTCGTTGCTGACCTTGCGCCGCGCGAAACCGTAGTCGTCTTTGTACAGGTAATGGTTGCCCGCGCTGTTGCCAAAAAGAGAGCTTTTCCATGAAAACTTTTCCGCCCCGTACCCCGCGGAAAGGCTGAGGCTCTGCATATCAAAAAGGTCGATAAATTCAGGACCGCCGATTTCGCCTCCTGCGTGGCGTTTGTTGTATTTTCCGGGCATATAACCGGTATTGGAAAAGGTTACGCCGAGATTGAGACCGGGATTTTGTTTCTTAATGGTAATGATGTTAATAACCCCGCCCAGCGCGCCCGATACATTGTATTTGGTATCAGAGCCGCCGTAGATTACTTCGATACGCTCGACATTGTTCAGGTCGATTTGGCTTATGTCAAATTCGCCTGAACGCGGGGAGTTGGCCGGAATACCGTCTATCAGAACAGCGATGCGCTCAGTATCAAAGCCGCGCAGATTCATTTCGGTTTGATTGCCGTATCCGCCGTAACGGACAATGCTCATGTCTATTTCTTCCTCAAGCAGCGCGGCCAGGTCCCTGGCTCCGCTTTTTTCGATTGTTTCTTTATCAATAACCGTCATCTGCTGTGTTGTTTTAGGCGTTCCGACAATCGTAATGTCTTTGGGGGATTCGCCGAAATCAAGCGAATCATCGTACCCTTCCCCGCCGCTTTCCTGGCCAACAAGAGGACAAAGAGAAAAAAGGAATACCAAAAAAATTATCGCGATAACTTTTCTTTGTTCTCTGTTCATTTCTCACGATCCTGAGGAAAAACCACGCCCCAACTGATAAACTCGGCTTCGTTTTCTACATCATTTGCTTTGATAGCTTCGTCAAGGGTTGCTTTTTCAGTGTAATATGGTTTTCCCGCATACATCGCGGCAAGGTCTATGGCATTTGCCAATTGAATGGTATCCCGAGAAAGCACCCTATAATAAATACCGAAGAAAGGTTTTTCACCTCGAGCCAAATTTTGGTATGCGTATCCGTCAGGATCCCACAGCCAATTTGGATCGGTTTTTTCAAAGTACTCAATGATAATCGCGCCTCGATTTTTGTCGCCGTTAAAAATATTGATTGCCCGAACCAGCCCCATATAGGCAAATCCCCAGTTTCCGTCAGCGCTTGCGGAATCGTCGTCATCCTGTCCGTAAACCGTGTCATCGTAGAGAAAGATATAATCGTTGTTTTCAGGAGCAACCTTTTCTAAATAGGTTTTGGGAGAATTTATGTTCAAGGTTGGAAAGAGAGACATGATCTTTGATTTGTCTTCAGCGGTTAAATCGCTCCATTTACGGATACGGTAACCGTCGAGCGCTCCAATACCGGCATAGTGAGAATACCAGTTTCCGCACAGAAAATTCATGCGCTCGGTAAATATATCATCCCCGGGATAATAAGTAACAGTCTTATCCGCGCCGCCAATCTCTCCGTAGTCGCATGACCAGAACAGAAAAACAGCGGCGCAAAATAATATGACAATTCTTTTTAGGTAAATCATGTCTCTCCTTCTTTTATTTCTGCCATTTCAGTTTGGGATAGCCGTCACCGCCCATTTTCCAGACAGTGTCGAAGTCCCAGTTAAGACCAGTATAGAAACTTTGCAAAGGTTTTTCCACACAGTCAGCGCCGTCGGCAAGGGTGTCCCCTTTACGCTCTGTGTATGTACCTGTGCCCGCATTAATCGGCATATTTGTCCATGCGTGATTATTAGACCTATTGCCGCCTGTAGTACCTGTTATACGATTGATGTTATTTCCTTTGGGCGATGTCAGCGATTTATTCAACGCCACGCAGGCGGTAATAGCGTCCGTTTGGGAGCTTGCGTTCATTCCCGCTATGCCGCCAATACCGGTACCGGCTTGGTTGGTAACGGAAATCGCCGCCGTTGAATAGCAGCGTCTGATGTAGGTATTAACCTGATTTTGTCCGACTATACCCCCAGCGTTGTTAAAACCTTTTACTTCTCCCGCCGACCAGCAGTCCTCAATTCGTGAATTGTTAGGCGCTCCTGTTTGCGAATTGTAGCCTGCTATGCCTCCGGTATAGTCGTTTGTTTTATCGGCAACGACCGTTCCGTTAAAGTAACATTGGGATACCAGAGCGCCGTAGTAGTTGTAGCCGACTATACCGCCGATGTAGGGAAAACCGGAACTGGTTCCTGCGACAGAAACAGTTCCCTTTGCGAAACAGCGCACAATTCTGGTTGTGCTTTCCAGTGAATCGACCGTTCCGCCCACAATAGTTCCGGCTATACCGCCTGCAAATGTCCAACTGCCTTTAGCCTTGCCAATAACAGTTCCGGCGTAAGAACAATCCTGTATATAACCTTTGTATGATGTATCAAATGCATAAGAACTGCCTCCCGTAATACCTCCGACAAATACCTGTCCTGAAACGCTGTTAGTCGTATTATCAGCAATGATATTGCCGGTGTTATGGCAATTTTCGATACCGGCTCCCTCATAAAACAGCCCGACAAAACCACCCACATAATCGTAAGCTATTACGCCGTTCACTAATGTAGAACTAGCGCCAGGTGAAATATTCATCGACAGAGAACTTGTGCAGTTTTTTATAACCGTTCCAGCCTTTCTGAGCAACCCAACAACGCCGCCCAAATACAGCGTTTTTCCCGATGAAAAAATTAATTGTCCCGACAGAGTAATATTGTCTATTTCAACATTCTCCGCATAACCGGTCAAAAGACCGATAGCCTGTCCGCCGATTGTCGTAGTATTTACCGATGAATGTATTTTTATGTTTTTTATAATTGCTTTTTGTTCAACTGACGCGCCCTTGACAGCGCCGAAAATTCCAACATAAGCGTCGTTAACGTAGGTTGTTCCGCTGACAAGATGTCTGCCAACCGAACCGCTAAAGCCGTTCACCGTTATTGTTTTTCCATTACCATCAAATATTCCGTTAAAGGGATTTGCGTCATCACCGACGGGCAACCAATTTTCAAGAGTGATGTCATTCATAAGCACATAGCTCGCCGCAAGAGACCAACCTTCTTCAACACCGATTTTTGCCATGTCCTGCGCGTTTTCTATTCCTATGACGGAAGAGTCAAGACGTTTTACGGTTATGGTATATGTCTTGCCAACGCCGCTTTCAGCTTTTACCCCGATGATTACGGTATTATTACCTTCGGTCAATGTTTTTTCGCCTGCGCCGTTTACTACAGTCTTAACGCTGTTAGGTGTCGCGGTAATCGTTATAGAATCAACCTCATTCCTCACCGTTACGCTGTAATCAGAACGGGATGAGTTAAAAGAGGGGCTTAATATTCCCTCGTCTACAACTAAAGACCTCAGCGTCGCGTCTCCGTCAGGTCCAAAACGCTCAACCCCGCCCGGCTGTTCGCACGAAATAAACAAAAAACCGGTTAATAAAACCAGAACCGCGCCCACAAAGGACTTCTTTCCTAAAGAGAAAAACATGGGATACTCCTTTTCGGAGAAAAGACAAAAAAGACCGTTTACGCCGCTAACGAGAAAATCGTATAAGAATGGTAAAATCGGCTTTTCTCAAGCTCTTCCTCGAAGCTCAGAAAAAAATGTTTAACCCCATACGGAGTTAAAGCCTCCAAAGGAGGCAGTATACCAAAGTCTCCTGGCTTGAGGGCAATTTTTTCATCGGCCTTCCCGTCCGGTTGCCTGTAAAAGCAACTAAATAGTGGCCGTAAATGATGAAATCTTCCCTTTCACAGTTACGGGTTAGCGGGGGAATTGGAACGGATATGTTCCGCACCCCACTTCCTTTGAAATATACAAAGACAGGCTACCATGTTTTGAAAAGTATGTCAATAGGGTGAATCTGAAAAAAACACTTATTTTTTGTTCTGAAATTCCCGCGATAACCAATACAAGCCCCCCACCATAACGGAGCCTCCGGCAATATTGCCAAGCGTTACCGGAATTAAATTTTTGACAACAAAATTAAACCAATTTAAATGGGCGGTTTGGTCAGCCGGGATTTGTGACATGGTGAGCCATTGCGGGTTTTGTTTCGCGATAATGCCCGCGGGAATATAGTACATATTGGCGATTGAGTGTTCAAAACCAGATGTTACAAAAAGACCGATAATGAAAAATATGGTCAGCGCTTTTCCGAGTATATCCGCCGTTCCGTAAGAAACCCATACCGCGAGGCAGACCAGCCAGTTGCACATAATGCCAAGAAAAAACGCCGAATGAAACGGCAATGCTGTTTTATACGAGGCGGTTTTAATTGTCATGCCGCCCAAAAGTCCGTTACTGCTGTTGAATAACCCTGACTTATTCATCATTATGGCAATACACAGGCTGCCCAAAAAATTGCCGATGTATACCAACAGCCAATTCCGCAGCATTGCTTTGACCGTAACTTCGCGATCCAGGACTGATACAATAATCAGCGAATTTCCCGTAAACAGTTCTCCGCCCGCCAGAACAATCAGCATAAGCCCTGTTCCAAATACTGTCCCCGCCAGGACTTTTCCAAGTCCGTATGTGTCGGCGTTGGCAAGCAGATTGTACGCCGCCATAGTAGAACCTTCCGCGGCAAAGGCGATATAAGCCCCGCCGAGAAACGCCAAAATTAACACGGATAAAGTCTTTCGTTGAGTTTTTACGATTCCAGCGTTACTGGTATATTCTAAAATTTCCATTGAAATATACGAAAACAGCTTACCATGTTTTGAGAAATATGTCTATGTCCCCCTTCCCGGCATATTGCGATCTTTCGAAAAATACTATATTATTCAGGCAACACTAAATAGGGGGGTGTTATGAAAAATTTCTCAAAAGCAAATCCGGGTGAACGGCGAACTTCAATAAAGACCCGTTTTATTATCTTTTCCGTTGCTCTTTTTCTGGTGATTGTCATAGTGGGAATCGGGGCATTTATTGTTTCTATGCAGCAGATTGTCAGAGACAATCTGGCGGTTGACCTTTCCCAAATGGTGGAAATTGAGCGTATCAAGCTGGAGGCGTCGGTAAACAGCGAAATTGCCATCGCGCTTAAAATGGCCGATTCGCCCCTGATACAGGAGTATTTTCTTAACCCAACCGATCCCAATATGGAAAAAATCGCGTTTAGGGAAATCGCCGGTTATCGCAGGGCATTTGCGGCAAATTCGGTGTTCTGGGTAAATGACAAGGACAAGAAATTCTATTCTGACGATTCTTTCGTTTATGTCATTGATACCGCGGACTCTAATCAATACTGGTATTTAATGACTCTTAATGAAACGGAAAAATACAACTTCAATATAAATTACAACCCTGACCTCGACAAAACCAACCTCTGGATCAACGCGCCGGTTTTTGACAGCCGGCACAAACCCATCGGCATATTGGGAACCGGCATAAACCTTACAACATTCATCGATTCCATTTACAAAGATTATAAAAGCAAGGCGACGCTTTACTTTTTTAACGAGGGCGGGGAAATAACCGGGGCAAAGGATTCAAGACTGGTAGCCGACAAGAAAAAAATTGATGAGGAACTGGGCGCGGCGGGCGCTGATATTTTTGCCCGGATAAAATCCCTGAAACCCGGTCAAACACAGATTATTAATTCCGACAAGGGAGAAATTGTCGTCGGCACCATTCCGGTTCTGAACTGGTATATTACGGCCATTATGCCCATTACTACCGCTGATTATCTTTCAACCACCATGACCGGGCTTTTTCTGGCGATGCTGGGGGCAATGGCGCTTATCTTTATCATTTTCAATATATTTATTACCACGCTTATAAATCCCATGCGGAAAATGGTAGAAACTCTTAATCATATCGCGAGCGACTGGGATCTGACCAGCCGTCTGGAAATTCGCCAAAAAGATGAAATGGGAGATCTGGCGGAACATTTCAATATGACCATGGAGAAACTAAGAAGCCTGGTAGAAACCATAAAATACAAAATCAACGGGCTTAACCATACCAGTTTTGAACTATCCGCCAATATGGACAAAACTTCCACAGCCGTTCAGCAGATTACATCTAACCTTGACACCATGAAAACCCTCATGGTCAAGCAGGAAGGCGGCGCGGAAGAAGCGGGCAAGGCGGTAACGGATATTAAGGAAAACATTGACAGCCTGAAAAAAATAATAGAAGAACAGACTGACAGCGTAAACAGGTCGTCCTCCGCCATTGAGGAAATGACCGCCAATATTAATTCGGTAACCCGGACGCTGGTTGAAAACAGCAAAAACGTCATCGCCTTGACCGAAGCGTCGGAAAACGGCAAAACGGGCGTTCAAACGGTGGCGCAGGAGATACAGGAAATAGCCCACGACTCCGAAGGGCTGCTGGAAATCAACTCGGTGATGAACAATATCGCCAGTCAGACCAATTTGCTCTCAATGAACGCGGCGATTGAAGCGGCGCACGCCGGAGAAGCGGGGAGAGGTTTTGCCGTTGTCGCCGATGAAATCCGCAAACTCGCTGAGTCGTCGAGCAAGCAGTCAAAAACCACGGCGACTATGCTGAAGAAAATAAAAGCGTCCATAGACAACATCACCAAATCATCCAACGAGGTATTGTCACGTTTCGGCGCTATAGACTCAGGCGTAAAAACAGTTTCCGAGCATGAACAAAACATCCTGAACTCAATGGAAGAACAGGAAGTGGGCGGAAAGCAAATACTGGAATCCATAAGCCGCCTGCGGGATATAACGTCCTCGGTTAAACAAGGGTCTGATCACATGGCGGAATCGGGAGAGACGCTGGTTAAAGAGACCGATGGATTCATAAAGATCAGCAAAGAAACGGTAGACGGCATGAACGAGATACTGAAAGGCGTTAATAAAATCAACGTCTCGGTAAACCATGTCAACGAAATGAGTCAGGAAAACAACAAAAACTTTGACGCCTTAAAACAGGAAACGGACAAATTTAAAGATACCGCCGTCAATGACAAGAAAAAAATCCTTATGGTGGATGACGACAGTATTCATCTTGAAATGGTGAAAGAGGTGCTGTCAGATAATTATGACATATCTACCGCCAAATCGGGCAAAGAAGCGATGACTTTCTTCTATCAGGGACTGGTTCCGCAATTAGTATTATTGGACCTGGTAATGCCGGATATGGACGGATGGGATACCTACGGCAGAGTAAAAGCCATAAGCAACTTACACGATATTCCCATAGCGTTTTTCACCGTTTCAGACGACCCGAAAGATATACAACGGGCGCATGAAATGGGCGCGGTTGATTACATCAAAAAGCCCTATGATAAAGACGACCTGCTGCGCAGGATAGGAAAGATACTGGGATAACGCGCGAAAGTTCTTCTCTTGACATATTTCCCAAAGATACTCCAAGGAAAAGTATTATTCTCCCTGTATTGTCACCCGGAGAGTGATAAATTTATTCCGAGGTATGTAACACTATGACCAAAACAATACAACCCTGTTCATGGGAAGCCGTAGTCTACACGGCAGACAAGGAATCGCGCTCTTTGCTCGCGTTATCCAATAACCTTAATGAACTCTATGAAAATATGAACAAACTTAATTTTATGCTCAAAGACTATGTGAGCCAAACCAAAAAATTAGAACAAATCTTTCATACCATAGAGACAAAGGAGCAATGACATGAGCCTGCGAATAAAATTAACCACGATTATCCTGGTGATGATTCTGGTATCTGTCGCGGTTTTATCCGTGTTTACCCTTACCCGATCCGCGGCTCTGCAGGATGACACAACCCACAAGTACACCGGGGAAATGGCGAAACTCGCGGCAAAAGAAGCTGAACGGCAAATGGAAGTCTTCACGGATTACGGAAACGTACTTGTTCAGATATTCAATAGCTATGAAGATATGGACATGAACAGGCGGAGGGATACTTATGATGATATTCTGCACAGCCTTATCTCGACAATCGATGTTATTACGGGCATCTGGACGGCGTGGTTTCCCGGAACCATAGACAATCAGGACGCCAAACTGGGACAGTATCAAACCTATTTCCATAGAATGAACGGTCCTGTGGTCAGAGACCCCGCCGGCTACAAAGGCTGGCAGGATCATCTGGCGAGAGTAACGGCAAAAGGACTTACTTCTACAACGGGGGCGGAACCCGCTTTCCAGGAACTCGCGGATCCCTATTGGGCAAATGTAGCCGGCAAGGGGAATGTTCCCATCGTTCCCGCTATTTTTACGGTTAAAAACAGTTCGGACAAAATTGTATGCCTGATTGGAATTAACTTTATCAGCACGCTTCAGCCATTGGTAGATGATTTGGGAAAACAAATTTACAACGGCAAGGGAATGGCCGGAGTATACAGCGACGACAGCACGATTGTGGCTTATTGGGACAAGGAAAGGGTTGGGGATACCATTAAAACCAACGCAAAAACAAAAGCCCTTTTTGGAAACGACATTGACCGCATAGTCAAAGCGATTTTGCATGGCGGCGAGAACGGCGGAAATCCCGTTACGCTGAAAAAGTTTTCCCCTGATCTGAAAACAGACGTATACTTTATTTTCCAGCCCATTATCGTCGCGGGTTTTGAAACAACCCCCTGGTCTCTGCAATTGGGCATTCCCGTGAATGAAATTGACAAACCGATAAAGGACATGATGTCTTTCGCGATTATGTTCGCTCTCGCGCTTTTGACGGTAGCGGCTATTATTACCCTGTTAGTCTCCGGCCGCATTGTTAAACCGATTATCGGCGTAACCGCCACCTTAAAGGACATATCCGAAGGCGAAGGCGACCTTACACGGAGCGTTATCATCAGTTCAAAAGACGAGGTAGGCGACCTTGCCAAATACTTCAACAAAACACTTGAAAAAATCAAAGGCCTGGTGCTGCTCATTAAAAAACAGGCGGGCGTGTTATCTGAAATCGGCGCTGACCTGTCCAGCAATATGACCGAAACGGCGGCAAGCGTGAACGAAATTACCTCCAATATTCAGAGCATCAAGGGCCGAGTCATAAACCAGAGCGCCAGCGTTACCGAAACCAACGCCACTATGGAACAAGTTGTCACCAACATCAACAAACTCAACAGCCATGTCGAAAATCAGGGCCGCAATATTTCCCAGGCGTCATCCGCCATTGAGCAGATGGTCGCCAATATCAATTCAGTTACCAACACGCTGATCAACAACGCCGCCAATGTACATACGTTAAAGGAAGCCTCCGAAGTAGGAAAGGCGGGATTGCAGGAAGTCGCCTCGGACATTCAGGAAATATCCCGCGAGTCCGAGGGCTTGATGGAGATTAACTCGGTCATGGAAAACATCGCCAGCCAGACCAATCTGTTGTCGATGAACGCGGCGATTGAGGCGGCGCACGCCGGGGAAGCCGGCAAAGGCTTTGCCGTAGTCGCCGATGAAATCCGCAAACTGGCGGAAAGTTCCAGCGAACAGTCCAAGACCATCGGCATGGTGTTGAAGAAGATAAAGGAATCCATCGACAAGATAACCAAATCCACCGGGAACGTACTGACCAAATTCGAGGCGATTGACTCAAGCGTAAAGACGGTGTCGCAGCAGGAAGAAAATATCCGCAACGCGATGGAAGAACAGGGCGAGGGAAGCAAGCAAATTCTGCAAAGCGCGAGCGGTTTAAAAGAAACCACCATGCAGGTAAAGACCGGTTCCGAGGAAATGCTGAACGGCAGCCAGGAAGTAATGAAAGAAAGCCATAACCTTGAGAAAGTAACGCAGGAAATAACCAACGGCATGAACGAAATGGCGAGCGGGGCGGATCAGATGAATGTCGCGGTACACCATGTCAACGAGATAAGCGGCAAAAACCGCGACGCCATTAACGCTTTGTTGAAAGAAGTTTCACGCTTTAAGGTGGAATAACAGAAACATTAAAACTTTACGCGTACTCCACCACGTTCGCCCAGCGCAGCAATAATTCTTTTTCTTCCGGTTTTGCCTTGTGAAGCTGCGACGCCGCCACAATGGAAAGCCACTTCTCCACATACTGTTTCGCCGTGCCGCTCTTTTCGCAGAACAGCGCGAGGTACTTGTCCGCCAGCGCGGCGTTACCCGCGAGATGAAACAAAAGGTAAGTGTGCGCCGCGTCCGCCGAGGCGTTGCCCTGGGTGGCATGACACCAGTCGATGATATACGCCTCGTCCTTATCGGTAATGACAACATTACCGGGGTTAAAATCGCCGTGGCAGAGTTTTTTATGCTTGGGCATACTCGCCAGCCTTCCCAAAATTTCGTAGCGGGCGGTCGAGTCAAGATCGGAGGCTTTTATTTTGCGCTCCATTTTTTCGATAAGCAGGGGAAGCCTTGTCGCGCTATGGCGGTGCATATCAAGCTGAATGTCAACAAAGCGTTCAAGGTACTGATCCTCTTTGCCTTTATTTTTTTCCATAAGTTTATCAAGGGAAGTTCCCTCGACATATTCCCACACGACCGCCCATTTGCCGTCGATTTTCGTTACCTCTACCAAACGGGGAACCTTGAGGGCGGTCTCCCCCACTACGGCAAGGTTATGCGCTTCGGAAAGAACATCCGGCGTAGGGAAATCCTTGTCCCTGAGCTTTATCACCTTGTCCCCGTCACGGTATATTTTCTTCGACTCACGGTCAGCAAGTAAGTTATTCAGCTTGTAACTGCTCATTACACCTTCTCCTTCTTTCCGTAAAAAACATTAAGGTACATCCTTTTGATTTCCTCGATTAAGGGATACCGGGGATTCGCGCCGGTGCATTGATCGTCAAAAGCCTGTTCGCTCATGTCGTCAAGGCGGAGAAGAAAATCTTTTTCATCTATGCCGTAATCCTTGATGGTTTTCTTGATCCCTATCTGCTCTTTCAGTTTTTCCACGGCGGCTATCAGTTTTTCAAGTTTTTCCTCGTCGCTTGAGCCGCCAAGATTCAAAGCGTCGGCGATTTGGGCGTAACGGGATAATGTTTTGGGATGATCATACTGAGGGAAAGTTCCCATCTTCGGCGGAACATCGCAGGCGTTGTAGCGCAGCACTTCGCTGATCATCAGGGCGTTGGCGATGCCGTGGGGCAGATGGTGGAACGCGCCGAGTTTGTGCGCCATCGAGTGGCACACGCCGAGGAAGGCGTTGGCGAATGCCATGCCGGCTATCGTGGCGGCGTTCGCCATTTTTTCACGGGCGACAGGGTTTGCCGCGCCTTCGTTGTACGCTATGGGCAGCCATTCAAAAATCACCTTGAGCGCCTGTATCGCCAGGCCGTCGGTGTAATCGGTCGCCATGACCGAGGCGTAGGCTTCCAGCGCGTGGGTTACCGCGTCGATGCCGCTCGCGCTGGTAAGCCCTTTGGGCGCGTTCATCTGCACGTCGGCGTCGACTATCGCCATGTCGGGTAACAGTTCGTAATCCGCCAGCGGGTACTTCATGCCTTTGGTCTCGTCGGTGATAACGGCAAAGGGCGTTACCTCGCTGCCCGTTCCGGCTGATGTGGGTATGGCGATGAAATACGCCTTCTCTCCCATTTTGGGGAAGGTGTAGACCCGCTTGCGAATGTCGGCGAAGCGCATCGCCATATCCTCAAAATCAACTTCCGGGTGTTCGTACAGCACCCACATGATTTTACCGGCGTCCATTGCCGAACCGCCGCCGAGGGCGATGATCACATCGGGCTTGAACGCGCTCATCTGCACTACGCCTTTTTTCGCGCAGCCGAGAGTCGGGTCGGGGGCGACATCAAAAAAAGTTTCGTGGACAATGCCCATACTGTCCAGTTTTTCGGTAATCGTTTTGGTGTAACCGTTTTCGTACAGGAATGTGTCGGTTACAATGAACGCCCTCTTTTTTCCCATAACGGTTTTTAGTTCGTCCAGAGCCACGGGGAGGCATCCCCTCTTGATATATACTTTTTCGGGAGCGCGGAACCACAGCATATTTTCCCTCCTTGCCGCCAGTGTCTTTATATTTAACAGATGTTTTACGCCGACATTTTCCGAAACTGAATTGCCGCCCCAACTGCCGCAGCCCAGAGTAAGCGAGGGCCGCAGGCGGAAGTTGTACAGGTCACCGATACCGCCGTGCGCCGACGGCGTATTGAGCAGTACGCGGCAGGTCTTCACGCGTTCGCTGAAGGCGGCGAGTTTTTGGGCGCCGGTTTGCGGGTTAAGGTAGACGCTGGCGGTGTGTCCGTAGCCGCCGTCTTTTACCAAATGGTCGGCCTTGTCCAGCGCGTCATCAAAATCTTTTGCCTTGTACATCGCCAGCACCGGGGAAAGTTTTTCGTGGGCAAACTCTTCCGAAAGCTCCACGCTTTCAACTTCGCCGATGAGGATTTTTGTCGCCTCATCAACCTTTACGCCGGCAAGCTCCGCGATTTTAGCCGCTTTCTGCCCGACGATTTTCGCGTTCAGCGATCCGTTAACGAGGATCGTTTTCCTCACCTTCTCGGTTTCTTCGGGGGTAAGGAAGTAACAGCCCCGGCGTTTGAATTCGGCTTTCACTTTATCGTAAATACTTTGCAGGGCGATAACCGATTGCTCTGACGCGCATATCATGCCATTGTCAAACGTTTTTGAGTGAATGATTGAATTGACGGCGAGGAGTATGTCCGCGCTGTCGTCGATAATGGCGGGCGTGTTGCCCGACCCGACGCCGATGGCGGGTTTGCCGGAAGAATAGGCAGACTTGACCATGCCCGGCCCGCCGGTGGCAAGAATAGTGTCCGCCTCTTTCATTACCATGTTGGTCATTTCAAGGCTTGGTTCGTCTATCCAGCCGATGATTCCCTCAGGCGCGCCCGCGGCGACCGCGGCGTCCAGCACGATTTTGGCGGCGGCGCAGGTACTGGCTTTGGCGCGGGGGTGCGGCGATATGATAATCCCGTTGCGGGTTTTCAGGCAAATCAGCGCCTTGAATATCGCCGTTGATGTGGGGTTGGTGGTGGGTATGACCGCCGCTATCAGGCCAATGGGTTCGGCTATGCGGGTGATGCCGGAGACGGGGTCGTCCTCGATTACGCCGCAGGTTTTTTCGTCTTTGTAGGCGTTGTAGATATACTCCGAGGCGTAGTGGTTTTTAATCACTTTGTCCTCGATGATGCCCATCCCTGTCTCCGCTACCGCCATTTTCGCCAGCGGAATACGGTTTTTCGCCGCGGCCCTTGCCGCCTCAAAGAAAATTTTGTCTACTTGTGCCTGACTGAACGCGGCGAAGACTTTTTGGGCTTCTCGTATACGGGTAAGCGCTTTTTCCAAACTTTCCAGATCAGTTACCATAACTGACACTCCTATTCAAATAATAAATAAAGAATAACAGATAATAAAGAAATAGTGAATAGGAAAGAATTGATGGTTTTTTATTAAAATTGTCGGAAAATCCATAATATCCCCATAAAAATTTCAAGCCAAAGCGGGTATTGTTTGATTTGCCAGGGAAAAGGAATGGAAAAAACATATATTGTCACCGGCGGAACAGGTTTTGTCGGTAATAATGTGGTAAAGACTTTAGTATCCGGCGGCGCGGCTGTCCGTACATTGGCGCGTTCAAAAGAAAAAGCCGATACGGCGCTTAAAGGTATAAAAGTTGAGTTGTTTTTCGGCGACGCGCGCGACAGGAACGTTATTACCAAACTGTTTGACGGACTTGAAAACAGGGAAATCGTGTTCATACACACCGCGTCCGTAGTGTTAATCGGCGGGAACAGCAGGCAATACAAAACAATGGATGACTTAAATTACAACGGCGTAAAAAACATCATAGAAGCGTGTCTCGCGCGCAAAGCGCGGCTGGTATATGTCAGTTCCGTGCATGCCATCGCCGAGCCGCCCCAAAACCGTTTGACAACGGAAACAGAATGCTTTGATCCGCGATCCGTCGCCGGCAAATACGCGAAAAGCAAAGCCAGGGCAAGCGCGCTGGTTATGGACGCGGTCAAAAATCAAGGTCTTGATGCCGTGATTGTACACCCCAGCGGCATCATCGGCCCGAACGATTATAGCGACACTCATCTTACGCGGGTGATCATGGGTTATATGGAAAAGAGAATTATCGCGGCGGTCGATGGCGGCTACGATTTTGTCGACGCGCGCGATGTCGCGAGCGGCATACTCAAGGCGGCGGAAAAAGGCAAGACGGGCGATTGTTTTCTGTTGACCAATAAATATTATTCAATAATGGAAATGTTTGCCATGCTCCGCGAGATAATCGGCGGAAAAAAAATAGTATTAAAACTTCCCATGTGGCTGGCTTATTTTTCGCTTCCGTTTCTTTCGGCTTATTTCACCATAAGCGGCAAACGTCCGCTGTATACCGCGTACTCACTGTATACCCTGAAAAGCAACAGTAATTTTTCGCATGAAAAAGCGTCAAGGGAACTTGGTTATTCGCCGCGCGGTTTACGCGAGAGCCTCGCCGACACAGTGGCGTTTATAAACGAACATATCATCAAAAAACCTCAAAATCATAAATTTTAATGGTAGATGTTCCGGATCCCGGAGTATCCGCGTTTTTTTCTATGGTAATTCCTTTCAAATTGTTCTTGTTAAATCTGATTTTATTTCCATAATCAGGCTGATCCAATTTGTTAAAAGAAATATCAATGGCGCTGACTTGTCCGCTTTGAGTTGATATTGTCGATCCATGATAGGCGCCGCCGGTAACATTGCTTAAGGGAAAATAGACTCTCCATTTTCTTCCGTCACCCAATACCTTAAAACGTATCCCATTGGCATTCATAAGTTTTTGGATGAGACTATTATCCGTCGGCGTAGTTTCCGCCGATTTTGATCTTGATTGTGAAGGAAACATTCTGGCGAAAAAAGCGTCATCTGTTAAGCTAACTCCCGCGAATCTTGAATCACCCCCCGCGAGAGTAATATTTATGGTCAAAACTTCCTTTTCTATACCGTCAATTGTTTCTCTGGCAATACCGATATTTGATTTGGAACTCGCGTCAGAAAACGCTTTCCACCCCGCGGTTGACGAGATAAATGCCCCGGGAGTCGCCGCGGGACCGGCTGGTGCCGCCGTATCTGACACAGAGGGGGTTACCGGGTCAGGAACGGCTTCAGGCTTTGATACGGAACCGGCCGGCGTTGTCGTTTTTGATTTGGGGGGAGTTACCGGTTTAGCGGGTTTCGCGGATTTATCAGATTTAGCGGGTTTAGAAGCGGCTGCCGGTATTGGTTCCGGTTCAGACAGCGCCGGCATTACCGGAGGATTATCCGCGGTCTGAACGGCAGCCGCGGGCTCACCCGTCTTTTCTATGCGGAAAGACGAAGCTTGAGAAAAAACGGCGGAGCCTTCGTAAAGAGAAGGGAAAACAGGTTTTACCCGCCAGTACCAGGTTCCCGCGTCCATATTCGATTCGACATAAGAAGCAACGGCAGTCTGCTTGATTATTGATGGACTTTTCATATCCGGCGCGAGACTTGCCTCAAGAATATAATAGGACGCCCCTTCTACCGGCTGCCATTCAAAACGGATTGAGGGCGGGTATTCCCTATAGTTGAACAGGCTGTTCTGAACGGGACATACCGGTACGGACATTGCCGCGTCTACAATGGTAAACTGCCCCGAACTCAGGAGAGTATCCTGATACGACAACCGCCAATACCAGGTTCCCGCGCCAAGACTAACATCGGCAGAATCAACGCCTTCGGCTGTCTGTACAATACGCTTAAAATTATATCCGGCGGCAATTTCCAGACGCAGACGCGTTCTTTGATCGATGTTGATCGTATTCCACATGAAGCGGATATTTACCGGTTCAACGCTGTTTTTTATAAAGCGCGCGTTCGGATGGGGAAGCATAACAACCGCCGACGGCGCCGTCTGCTCAACACCTTCAGTATCCAAAGTCAACGCTTTACCTGAATCCATAGAACGGCTGTACCCGTCGCCTGTAATGGTCGCTATTCCTTCATTTACCTGCACCGTCATACCGCTTTCTTTGGCGGATACGCTCAATGTCGTTTTGGCTGTCGGCGCGATTGTACAGCCCATAACATTAAGCGTTACGCCCTTGTCAACGGTATCGGAACATGTAATGCTCAAACTTCCTGAATTCAAATCAATTACAACGCGGTCTTCGCCGTCTGAGGAAGCGCGTATGCGTATCAGGGAATTTTCGTTTATATCAATAACGCCATCGTTAATATCCAAAGTCGCTGCGGAATATTCCGCCACACGGATAAGGTCGCCCAGGTACACGGGCGAATCAACGGTCAGGCGGCTCCACAACACGCGATCCGAGAAGCGGCGCTGTACATTGTTGTATTTAACAGTAACGGCTCCCATTGGTTTTTTGTTTTGAGACGCGATTGATTGAAACAGATCAAGCCTGAACAGATTCAGGCTGAACAACGCGCCTGAAACGCAAAAAACAATTACCAGCGCGTCGGCAAACCATTTACGCTGCGGCAGCCGCGGCAAGTTTGCGTTTGAGTCGTTATTTTTTGCCGATGTCGTTTCTGCCGCGCTCATTTTTTTTCAGCGCCTATTTTGTATTTCTTTTCTTCCGTGTCAAGATCAACAGTGGAGAGTTCAGGAGCCTCAACGCCCAACATTTTACGGACATCCGCGAGAGTGCGCGGACCACCTTTTACTTCGGCAAAATTAACGACGGCAAACAAACGCACCGGCTTTGCCTTCCCCTTTACCGTTACCGGCGGCATTTCTTCCGTAATAAGGCTGTCCTTGATTAGATTCCAGGTATCCTCGGTTATAAGAATATCAGTCGCGAGCGGCTTGGTCAGCGCTTCGACGCGGGACGCGAGGTTTACCGGATCGCCTATTACCGTGTATTCCATGCGAAGATCGCTTCCAATCTGTCCGGCGGTAACAATCCCCGTATTAATCCCGCAGCCGATTCTGATGGGCGGGTTGCCGGGATCATTTGCCGCGCGATTCTTGTTTAACGCTATCAGCGCGTGGCGCATCATAAGAGCCGCCTTGACGCAGTTAAACGCGTCTTTTCTGGGGCTGCCCGCGGTGTAAGCCGTACCCCAATGCGCCATTACCGCGTCTCCGATGAATTTGTCTACCGCGCCGCCTGTTTTTTCCACGCACTCGACCATGCTGGTAAGGTAGTTGTTGAGCCAGAAAACGATTTTATCCGAGGCTTTGTCCCCGAACGCTTTGGTAAAATTTTCGGACAGCGAAGTAAAGCCGCGTATATCGGAAAAAAAGATTGTGGCGTGTTTGGGAAGTCCGCCCGGTTTAATTTCGCCGCGCATGGCTCTTATGGCGATTTCGCGGTTGGTAAATCTGCCGAATATACGCAGGGCGCCGGACATTTTCCGGAAACTCGCGCCCAATAACCCGATTTCATCACGGCCTTTAATCTGAAACTCTTGTTCGAACTGTCCGCCCTCAATGCCTCTTGCCGCGGCGGATAATGTCTTCAGCGGTATTGAAATCGCTTTTGAAAAAAACCAGATAAACATTATGGAGATAAACAAAACAGCGGCTGTCAGGTAAATATTGCGCCGCGTAGTAGCGGTGATACCCTCAAAAACTTTATCGTGTTCTATGCCGGTGATTACGATACAGCCGCCGTAGTCAAGTTTGGTAAACGCCGTATAATACCGCGGCACGATCGACGTTTTTGAAGAGTTTGGTTCAAACGGCGCTTCAAAATTAAAATAGGCGTCTATAAGCTGCTGCTTATTGCGGTTGGGAGACTCCTGTATGTCCCGGATAAAATCAAAATCCGCCACATTCACGCCATTCAGCAAGAGCGTGGAGTCAGAATGTATTAACAAATCGCATTTGTCATTTATCAGAAAGGACTGGTTTGCCCCAAAACCAAAACTGTCAACCAGTTTTTCCGAAGCGATCAGGACGCAGCCCGCTCCGCTTTGCCCGCCCGTCTCGTGATACGGAAAAAACAGGGCAAGAACCGGACTTGAAAAAACAGGGGCGGCATTTAACAGCGCCGTCTCTCCCCGCGCGGCGCGTGACAGAAAAATTTCGTTATCATTAAAGTAAGTCTCCGCGAGGGAACGGTCTATATCGTGGGAAAGAAAGTAATCCCTGTTAACGAAAACATCGCGCGTGTCTTTGAGCGTATAGATAAACGCGGCGGCGCGGGGATTTTGAGCAAAGAAAAATTCCGCCGCTTCAAGAAGCGCCGCTTCCTGCGTTACAGGGGACGGAGCTTTTCGTGAATTCAGAACATTTATCGTGTACATAAGCTGGCCGGAAGCGGCGCGCGTATTTGTCAGTATTTCTTCCGCTTCTTCAGCGGCTCTTCTGTTCGCTTCGAAGTTATTTTCTTCCGCGGCGATTTTTAAATCTTCGCGCACCATCCATGAAACAAGGGCGGTAATTGAACCCAAAGAAAAAATAACTATAATGGAAATAATAGTTATCAGTTTGGTTCCGATCGAAAACCGCGCTTTGTCATTCTGGTTTTTATCCATTTTATTAATATACTGTTGTCAGCCCAATCTTGTCAACAAACGGATTTTATCACTCACCTAAATATGAATGCAGACGGTTCATAACTTCCTGGAAATCCAGCGGCTTGCCTACATGGCTGTTCATACCGGAAGCGAGGCATCTTTCAATATCTTCCCTGAATACGTTAGCGGTCATGGCGATAATCGGAATGGTTTTTGCCTTCGGAGCATCCAGCGCCCTGATGCGCTTTGTCGCTTCATAGCCGTCCATTTCGGGCATTTGCACATCCATGAAAATCAAGTCGTATTGGGCAGGGGCTTCGCTGAATATGTGGACTGCCTCTACGCCGTTTTCAGCGCAGTCTATTTTCAACTGTGTCGGTTCAAGCAAGGCTTGTACAATTTCGCGGTTAATTTCCACGTCTTCGGCCAGCAGTACGCGCTTCCCCGCGAATATACCTTTAATATCAGCCGCTTTCGCTTCTTCCGCCTGCTGTTTGTTAACGCCAAGACATTCATTGATTACTTCCGCGATGGTAGAAGGGAACAGCGGCTTTGACAAAAATTTATCAACGCCCGCCGCTTTCGCTTCTTTGGCAATCGCGCCCCATTCGGCGGCGGAAATCATGGTTACAATGGAATTTTCAGGTTTTCGCGCCTTTATTTCACGGGCAAGCTGTATGCCGTCTATGCCCGGCATTCTCCAGTCTATAAAGTAGATATGGTAACCGCCCTTCCGGTCTATGAGTTTAAGCGCTTCTTTCCCGCTCGCGGCGGTGTCGCATGATATGCCAAACCCCTGCGTTACTTCCATAAAGTAAGCTAATATATCCGGATCATCGTCAACGGTTAAAATACGGACATCTTTCAAATTAACATCCGACAAACATTCCCGCTTTTCTTCCTTGCCGCGCGCCACTTGAATCGTAAAAGTAAAGGTAGAACCTTTTTCGGGTTCTGATTCAACCCATATTTTACCGCCCATCATTTCTACAATATTTTTGGAAATGGCAAGGCCCAGTCCCGTGCCGCCGTATTTACGGGTTGTGCTGGATTCCGCCTGTTCAAAAGAGTAGAAAATTTTCTCCTGCTGTTCGGGACTTATGCCGATGCCGCTGTCGCTTACCGAAATTTGCAGGGTACAGAGATTGTCCGTTATATCCGCAAGGCGCACAGCCAGGCTGATGGCGCCGCGTTCGGGAGTGAATTTAACGGCGTTCCCCAACAGGTTGGTAATGACCTGCGCTATCCGCTGATCATCACCTATGATGGTGTGGGGAATGGAATGGTCGATATGCACGGAGAGTTCCTGATGCTTTTCATCTATGCGGAAATTGACGACATTCACCACGCGCCGGAGCGTTTTCTCAAGTTCAAATTCCGCCGGAGCAAGCTCAAATTTATTCGCTTCGATTTTGGACATATCCAGAATATCGTTAATTACGCCGAGCAGGTGGTTTGAAGCGTCCTCTATTTTCATAAAGCAATAATCTTTGCGTTCAATATTCGGCGCGGACTTTCCTATCGTGGTCATGCCGATTATGGCGTTCATCGGCGTGCGTATTTCGTGGCTCATGGTGGCAAGGAAGGTGCTTTTCGCGCGGTTGGCGGCTTCCGCTTCCGCTTTTTGCCGGTTCATGTTTATCAGCATATTCTTGGTATCGGTAATATCCATAAGCGCGCCGGCCACGCGTATGGCGTTGCCGGCCTCGTCGCGAATAGACTCCCCGGAAGCGCGGTAATAGGCGTATTCGCCGGTTTTACGCAGCAGGCGGTATTCAACGTCGTAGGGCGTCTTGCCCGTATTGTCGAGCATGTGTTTCGCGAAAGCGTCCAGCGTTCTTTCCTTGTCATCCGGGTGCAGCAGATTGCTCCAACTGCTCAGTACGTTGGGAAAATCACGCTCGTCCGTATAACCCAGCATATGCCTGAACTCGTCTGACCATATAAAAGTGTTGAAGGGGTTTACCGGGTCGTCCTGTACCACTTCCATATCCCACAGGCCGATTTTGGTCGCCTGAACAACCAGATTTAATTTGGCAAGCTGCAGTTCAATCAGTTCCCTGGCTCGCTCCAACTGCATTTCCCGCATAAAAATTTCGGTCATGTCAAATATATAGGCGACTATGGCAAAGCTGCCTTTATAGGGTATCTTCCTGAAGTCAACGCTCAATCTGCGTATATTGCCGTCAAGATGCATTTCCGTCTCGAATTTGACCGTGTCCCCATCAGCGGCGGCCTTAAGCCGGTGCTCCAAACGCTGGGAGCGCTGCCCGTTGGAAAGCACGGCCGGAATAGTCCTTGATACAAAGTCAGCAAATCCGTCAAGCAGTTCCTCTTTGGTAGGGAAACCCATAAAAATGAGCGCTTCGGGATTGCAGTCGACTACTTTGAAAGAGTTGTCAAATAATATGTTGATATGGGGGTTTGAATCAAACATGGACGACATGGTGAGCAGCGCCGATTCCTGGGCATGGAGGGCGGCGGCGACGAAAGAATTTATGCTTTCCACAACATCTTTGTACGCGCCGCTGAAATGCGCCGCGTTCAATTTCATGTCAGTATGAATGTGTTTGCTTAAATCTTTCAGGTCCGTGGTAAGCAAATTGACGATGTTGACGATATTCGCGAAACTCTTTGCCAGCATACCTGTTTCATCTTTCGCGGAAGTGTCGATATGCACGTCAAGATTACCTTTCGCTACGTCATCGGCTATGTCTATCATATTTTTGATGGGTCTGGCGATGAGCAGGGCAATCAACATGGCCAATAAAATTGAAATAACAACAGAAACCATGATAATCGCGATCAGCAGTATCTTGGATTGGTCGGCGGTAACCAGCGCGTTGTTACTCGATCTTTCCTCTACGATACTTGCCAACTTATACATTTCAATACTAAGCGCGCTTACTTCATCCGCGAATGTTCCCATGCCGTTGGCTATCTCTACGCACCGGTCATAATTGCCGGTACGCGCCGCGTTCATTATAGGATCACAAATTTCGCTTCTGTAGCGCTGCATATAGTCCTTGAGCGCGTCGGCGCGTTCAAGCCGTATTCTTTTTTCCCCTTCATTCAAGAGAGGGCTTTCTCCTATAAGTTTTTCCAGTTTTTTTACCGTATTCACAGCCTGCTCATAGGCCGATACGGCTTCCTGATACAGCTTGTCTATCCTCGCGGAGTCGCCCAGCGGCGTGAACGCGATAATACTGCTCGTAATCCGGCGCAGATCATTGTACGCGGACTGCGTCTCTATAATGGCTCCCTTGATAGTTACGGGATATTTGATGGTGTTGCTGTATATAACGGTAATTTTATTCAACCGGCTGACGGCGAACAAAGCCATACCTGTCAACATTATGATGATCAGCGCGAAACCGATAATCATCTTTGACTTGATCTTCAGGTTGTTAAACCATCTCATAATATATATAAAGATAATTTGCCATTTCCGGAATAAAATTACAAGCCATTTGGGGAGGAAATTCAGCCTTTTCCCGCCTGTTTTGGCCCATTCCGTAACATAATCCGTCCTTTTTCCGCGTTTGGGTTACATCAATAACCCGCCGGTTTGACGAGAGGCGTGGTAGTTTTTTCCGGAGGCGTCACTTTTACATTCTCCAGAAGAACGCTGTTAATACGGTCAATGGCCGTGTCAACATCCTCGGTGTATTTTTTCAGAATACTGTTCAGATTGTCGGGAAGCAGGTTGGGCGGTTTCAAAAGTTCATAGATATGAACATTGAAGACATTCGCGATTTTTACCATAGTTGTCAGTGAAGCCCATTTCTTTCCTGATTCAATGTCGTTTATAAAATTGGTGGAAACACCGGTCTTTTTGGCAAGCGCGATTTGAGTCAGACCAAAATCGTGGCGGTATTTTTTGAGGTTTTGGCTGAAAATTTCATGCAGTTCTGTTTCTGTCTCTGTCTCTGTCATAGCCGGCCTTCCTTATCCTGAAAATTACCGCTAACGCTGAATCCTGGCGGAACCGCCTTTGGCGAAGGCTTCCACCTGATCCAGACTCACCATGGAAGTATCGCCCGGAGTGGTAGTCAGCAGCGCCCCATGCGCCCAGCCCAGCCGCAGCGATTCTTCGGGACTTTTGCCGCTTAACAGGCCGTAGAACAGGCCCGCGGCGAAACCGTCGCCGCCGCCCACCCGGTCATATACGTCAAGTTCAGCCGCGGGGGCCTGATAATTTTTGCCGTCCAGCCACAGCACGGCGCTCCATGAGTGGCGGTTGGTGGAATGAACTTCGCGCAGGGTGGTCGCCACCGCCTTGATGTTGGGAAAATCTTTTATCACGCTTTCCATCATGCCAAAAAACGCGGAAGGATCAAGTTTGCCTTTCTCCTCAACATCCTGCCCCTTCAGGCCCAGGCCCTTTTGCAAATCTTCCTCATTGCCGACCAGCACATCAACATAGCCCGCTATTTCGCGCAAAGTTTGGGCGGCCTTTTCGCTGGCCTGATCCGCGCTGAGACCCTGTTCCACCGCGGCAGCCGCCCAGAGTTTCGCCCGGTAATTCAGGTCGAAGGAAACGACGGCACCCGCTTTTTTGGCGGCCCGCATCGCTTCAATCACCAGGTCCGCCGTAGTGGGCGAAAGAGAACTGAAAATCCCCCCCGAATGGAACCAGCGAATTTTGGGAGTATCAGGCGCGCCAAAAATCGCATTCCAGTCAAAACTGCCCGGCTTAAGCTGCCGCGCCGCCTCATTGGAACGGTTGTAAAATACCACCGGCGCGCGCGCGCCCTGCCCGCGGTCGCTCCACACCGCCGCGATATTCGGCCCCCGCACGCCGTCATGTTTAAAGCGCTGATAATAGGGCGTTACTCCGGCCTCCCGCACCGCAAACTCCACTCTGCGGCCAATGGGATAATCCACCATCGCGCTGGCAATGGCGGTTCTTAATCTGAAACAGGTAGAAAGGTTGGAGGCGACATTGTATTCCCCGCCCGCCACATGGAGCAGATATTCGTCGGCCCGTTCAAAAGGAATAATGCCCGGATCGAGCCGGGTTACCAAAGCCCCCAGAGCCAACAGATCATGAATTGTCCCGGCGGCCGCCGGAATTGTTAAAGCTGCCATATTGACCCCCCCATATATTTTTACCATTTTTGGGAATTAACAGCAAGCCTGGGCAAAAGTGACTGTCACTGATACCCTCTATCAATTAATCAAGCGTAATTTTACGCCTAACGACATCTTTATCATCCCAGGAAAGCGATTTGGTCCGCGTATAGTATATATAGAATTCCTTTCCGGTGGTTAAAGAAGCGTTTCCTTCCGCGTCAACGATAGACACATAAAGCAGCTCTCTTGGTTCATTTTTGTCGGATATACGCCGTCTTTCGCCCCAGTTTACCCCGTCATCGGATGTCATAATATTCAGGTCACATTTTTCATAAGTGTATTTGGGCGGCGGATAGTGATTTTCAGACAGCACCATGATAAATTTATTTATATAGGTGTTGTATGTTATACCAAGCCAGCCCACCAAAAGATCCTGCCTGTCTTTCAGCGGCGACGATTTGCCGCCGATACCGTTTTCTGTCCAGCCATTTTGATAATATTTTTTGAAAACCGGAACCGTTTTGTTCTTTGCCGCGGTTTTTAATTCCTCAAGGCCCGTTCTTGCCACGGCTAACTCGTTATAATTTGACCAGAAATCCCCATCTTTATCCATAACGTCTTTGTAGTACATATAAACATAACCATCGCGTATAACTATTTGTCCCCCCATAAGTTCCACGCAAAAAAAATCGTTCTTTTTTAATGACTTTGTTTTTAATATTTCAGTAAATTTTTCTTTAGTCATGTTCGCGCGTAACACAATGCCCAAATCCCTAAAATCAATAAAATGCCCGTTTGAATCTTTGGTGGTTGACAGCGCCATTCTTATCTCAGTGTAGAAAGTCCGCCAATAACCGTTCAGATGATATTCAACATGATAAAACATAACCAGGGTTTCATCGTCGATTTTATAAACAGGCCCTCCGCCTGAGTAATTATAACCTTTTGGCAGTCCTGAAATATCCATTCTCTTCATGCTGTCCCGTCCCGGATTTTCCAGACTGCCGATCATCATACTTGAACTGATTTCTCCGTTAGCCGCGTAGAACGCGTAAGCGCCGTCTTTATTTTTAACAACGCCGATACTTCCATCCGGCCAATAATTTAAGCCCGCGTTGTTCAGCGGTTTTCGCTTGAAGACGGTTTCCACTTGCCCTACGGTATAGTTAATGTCGCCGGTATTTGGGGGGGCGGCGTAAACCGGCAATGAAAAACAGATTATCGCCGTAAAAGCGATAATCCCCCAATACTTTTCGGATATTCTCATTTATTCCCCGCCAAAAATACCGTTCCCTTTTGACGGCCCGCGGCAAGGGCTTCCAGACAGCGGGGTTTACCGCCGTGGGCAAGTATTGTGGGAATGCCGTAGGAAGAGGCCCGCTGCGCCGCGGTAAGTTTGGTGGCAATCCCTCCCGTGCCAAAATTACTGACCGCGCCTATGCTGACATTGGCGCGCGCCGTGTCGATGTCGCGTACTTCTTCAACCAATTCCGCGTCGGGAAATTCCTTGGGGTTTTTATTGTACAGACCGTCAATGTCGCTGAACAGCACCAAAAGGTCCGCGCTCCAGAGAATCGCCGACTGGGCCGCCAGGGTGTCATTGTCGCCGATTTTTATTTCCTCAACCGATACTGTGTCATTCTCGTTGATAATGGGGATAATGCCCTCATCGACCAAAGTAAACAGGGTATTCCTCATGTTGAGGGTTCTGATGGGGTCGCCAAAGTCCTCCTGGGTCAGCAAAATCTGGGCTATGCGGCGGCCATGGGGTTCAAAGGCCTTTTGCCAGGCTTCCATGAGCTGTACCTGCCCCACGGCGCAAAGGGCCTGCCGGTAATGCAGGTCTTTTTTACGCGCCCATTTGTCCAGGGTGGAAAGACCCGCCACCTGCGCGCCCGAGGAAACAATGACAATCTGTTTGCCTTTCGCGGTCAATTCCGCCGCCTGCCCGGCAAATTCCTCCAGAAAAGCGGCGTTAATTTTTCCCTCACTGCCGGCAAGCGTATTTGATCCAAACTTAAAGACTATTTTCCGCGCCGAAGCAATAAGTTCCTGTATGGTCATGTCTAATAATTTCCTTTTTTGGCAACTTAATCTAGTCCCCACCTTGACCTGTGGTACTTTTTTATGATATAAAGTCTTGTCAGCGTAATGAGCAGGGGGAAACTTTTTGAAATATTCTAATCCGGCGACGCTTGCCATTATAGCCTGCCCCGGCGGCGAGGTGTTTGCCGATGAGGTGATTGTCCACCTTAAAAAACTGTACCGCCGTTATAGTGAACGGCACGCGGCGGAACTTTCCCGGCGCTACAACCTGGATGTCGAAAAAGCAATCGAACAGATTAACTTTATAAACGAGGTCGTTTTTTACGGAAAAAACAGACATCACGTTCCCAGGTTCAAAACCCATGTAAAATTTACCTGCTTTGCCAATGGGGAGTTCAAAACGGAAATTCAGGAATCAATCCGCGGCAAGGATGTATATATCTTTCAGGATGTCGAAAATCATTACCCCCTGTGTTTTACAGGCTGTGAAAACGGAAAAGTACTTTCAATCAATGATCATCTGATGATGCTCTTTGTTACCATTGACGCCGCGCGGCAGGCGGGGGCCCAGCAGGTAACCCTGGTTATTCCCAATTATCCCTACGCCCGCCAGCACAAGGCAAAAGGCAGGGAAGCCCTGACCGCGTCCCGCGTCGGAAAAATGTTTGAGGGCCTGGGGGTTCACAATATTATCACCCTGGACATTCATTCACGGGATATAATGAATTCCTTTACGCAGATGCGGCTGGAAAACCTGCACGCCAGTTACCAGATAATCAGAACCCTTTCCAATATGGATGGAATCCTTAACGATGATTTTGTGGTTGTCTCGCCGGATACCGGCGCGGTAGACCGGAATAAATTTTTCGCCTCGGCGCTCAAGAAGCCCCTTGCCCTGCTGTACAAGGAACGGGATTATTCAAAGATCACCAAAGACGCGTCACACACCAATATCGCGCAGGTACGGCTGTTGGGCAATGTGCGGGACAAAACGGTTTTTATGGCCGATGATATGCTTGGTACAGGGGGAACCCTGATCAAGGGAATGAAGATACTCAAGGAGAACGGCGCCCGCCGAATCATCTGTTCAGTCAGCCTGCCTCTGTTTTCAGGCGACGCGGTTACCCACCTTGAAAACGCCTACCGTGAGGGCCTGTTTTACCGCATCATCGGAACCAACGCCATTTATCATGAAGAAATGCGTAAACATGAATGGTACATCAACGTAAATATTTCCGGCCTCTTTGCCCAGGTTATCGCCCGGCTGCACCGCGACCTTTCAATTTCGGACCTGCTGGACAACCGCGAAATCATCAACCGCCTGCTGGCCGGCGCGAAAGAACTGGACTCGCAGCATGAATTACCCTTCCATCAGGATGATGACTAATAAATTATGAGCATGAAATTTTTCGCCGAATCACTGGCTGAAATCTGCGCCCACTCGCTGGCCGCTCCGGGCAGAGAACTGCGCTGGGTGATTATCGCCAACCCCAGCGCCGGCGGCTTTGTCATACCCTCACGGTGGAGAAAAAGCCGTCACGCGCTGGAAGAATGCCGCGCTGCGGCGCGCTCGAATCCCCCGCGGGAACAGTGCGTCCCCGCGAAAACCGCCGCGGAATTCGGCTCCGCTTTTGCCGACTGCGGTCTTGTCCCCACCACCGGGCCGGGTTCCGCCGTGGAAATTACCAGAGTTTTGGTTAATGAAGCCAACACCGCCCTGGGCAAATCCCCGGCTTCTCAGATGCCTTTTTACCTGCTCATTACCGCCGGCGGCGACGGCACCAGTCTTGAGGCGCTTTCCGTCCTGTATCAGGCGCCCGCTTCAGTACGCGTGCATACGGCGGTTCTCCGCCTGCCCATGGGAACCGGCAACGACGGCGCGGATTCCTCTCAGCTTGCCCGCGCCCTTGAATTGTTAATAAAACCGTCACGCATTGAACTGACCCCCGCCGTACGGCTTATCCCCGCTTCCGGCGGCAGCGCCGAATCAAAAGGCCCCTTCCTTGCTTTTAATATTCTTTCCGTGGGTCTCGACGCTTTTGTCACCCACATGACCAATAAAATGAAAGGAAAACTCCCCGGCGATTTTTACAAACTCTGGGTGGACATCGCCGCGCTGCTCTACGACCGCCTGTACACCGTCGGCCCTCTTGCCGTACGGGCATTGGACGGACAGGGCGGGGAAGTTTGTTCCCTCCATGAAAAAATTTTACTGCTTGCCGTCGGCATATCGGGACACCGAACCTACGGTTCCCAAAAGAAAATCCTTCCCGATGACCGCAACGTCTGCGCTCTCAGGCAGATGCCCCTGTTACGCAAGCTGGCCCTCAAGGGACTGTTTGCCAAAGGCACCCACATCGACAAACCCGAAGCGATTCTGTTCAACGCCCGCCGCGTAGAATTTTCCGGCGAATATCCCATCCTTGCCCAAATGGACGGCGAAACCGTTTTATTGCGGAAAGAAGATTTTCCCGCCGTGATGGAACTTACCGAGGCGGTGATACCGGTTTTGAGATTTGCGGGGTAAGATTGGACATATATAATTTTCTAAAAACAAACGTAAAATTTACGCTGCTTTTATTGTTTTCTTTAGTTATTATGGGTTGTATGTCTAAAGAATATTATAAGATAAAACCCTTTGATTTTGAGTATCCTGGAATAGAGGATGTATTTGGTAAAATAGAAAATAATACATTTATAACTTTTCTGGTACAAGGTGGCAGTTATGAAATATACATAGACATGAAAATAAAAAACGCTAGTCATTTTAAAAATATTTATATTAAACAAATAAGTTATAAAATTAATAATACAACAATACCTTTAATAGAAAACAAAAATTATAAGATTGATTATACTCACATAACATTAGGCAAAATTGACGAGTTGGATATAAAAAATTTATTGAAAAATAATATCGGAAATAAAAAAATTGATTTGCCGGTAATACAGGAATATATTTTAGACAATGGAGATTTGATACATGAAGAATATGTTTATACCTTTGCGTATAAAAAAGAAATAATGTTTTCTTTTCTTCAGAGAAAATAAGAATGGGGAAAGTGGCGCCTGGCACTTGTGCGTTAGAACCCACAAAAAAGGTATTGACAAATTATAGTATATCCGTATAATATATAAGATGAGGCAGAAGATGGCTCGTGAAAATAATGTGCCTACTGTAGGTGAAGTACTGGCTTTGGAGTTCCTTAAACCCATGAATATTAGTCAAAACGCTTTGGCAAAGGCGCTCGGCATACCACAAAACCGAATAAGCGACATTATCAACGGTAAAAGAGGCATTTCTGCGGATACTG
>Ga0268262_10001028_pt1 | contig 35611 bp, 29 predicted proteins | sample TergutNc150P3_FD_190354 | JGI IMG/M metagenome (GOLD analysis project Ga0268262, IMG submission 190354) | Nasutitermes corniger P3 segment gut microbial community from laboratory colony in Florida, USA - Nc150 P3 (SPAdes) (version 2) | ecosystem: Host-associated > Arthropoda: Insects >...
GAGTCACTAAATGCCACACATGCAGCGCCCTGTTCAAGATCACGGAAAAAATGATCTCCAGGGGGGGCATGGTGGATTACTCTGGCACTGGGACGACTACCCCCTTGTCGAGTTCCTGTCGGTTGACGATTACATTCGGGCGATAGAGAGCGGGCTGTGCAATTCGGGGCCAAAGGGAAGCGAAGAGTTCAACAACGACGCTTTGATGCTCTGGCTGATGCTCTGGATGGCATTCAACGACATATTCCGTTACCCGGAGAATGACCCAGGGGCGATAGCGGATCCAAGGTACCAGGAGAACTGCCGAGCAATCCTCTCCGAAATCCCCGAAGACGGGGCCAACGATCCAGATATTCTGACACTCGCCGAAATCTACAGGAACCTTGGTGAATTTGATGAGTGCATCAGGCTTTTGGGCAAAATCGCCGACAAAGATGGGTTCGAACCTTGTATTTCTGCGTTTATGGAGCAATGCGCGGCGCGGAACAGCAAGACATTCCAGATCGCCGAATCCGAGCAGCAATATCAGGTACAAGTTACAAGATGAAAACCCCTGCTACATGCGGCTTTGCTTCTGGCATTTATCGCATTGGCAATAGGACACGATATATATGTAGTTCCCAAGGTTTTTGCTTTTGCTTGGTATTGTATCGTGGGTTTCTTTGTTCCGGCTGTGGCCTTCGCTGCCGCTTTTTTGACGTAACCGCCGTCCAGCAACCTCATGTCCCCTTGGGCCATCTTAAAGAAGCACGCCGCCGCCGTCTCTGCGTCCGCGATGGCCCTGTGCGCCTGCGGATTCCTCACTTCGTAATACTCCGCCAGCGCCTCTAGGCTGTGCCTTTCTAGGCTAGGCAGGTGGGCCTTCGCCATAAGCCTCGTGCATTTGAATTTCGGAATCGCCGAATGGCACATCCCGCGCCTCTCCATGTTTTTTCGGATCATCCGCTCGTCGAATTCCGAGTTGTGCGCCACGAAGTATGCCGGGCAGGTCTTTTCCACCCAGGCGTTGAACGCACTGAATGCCTCGTCGGTCGGCATCCCCTGTTCTTTTAGAATGTCTTTATTGAGTCCGGTTTTCTTCATGGCGGCCCAGTGCATCTGCTTTTCTGCGTCTATCAGCGTCTGGAATCTCTCGATTTTTACATTCGCTCCGTCCCACCCTACCGCTATCGCGCCTATTTCAACGATTTCGTCTTCGTCCGGGTTCAGCCCAGTTGTCTCCGTGTCAACGAAGGCTATGGGCATTTGGCCCATCTCGCAGCCCGCCTTTTCCCGCCTGAAGAACTTTGCGGCCAATTTACATAGCAGGTCTGCCTCGTCCTTCGTCTGGGTCTCTGTCTGTGTCATGGCGTATCCACTTGGGGACCTGCGGAATCGGCGTGACTCCCGCCTTACAGTCTGGGATTTCTGCTCTTGCCAGTCAAGGGCTTTCCACGACCAGCGGCTGGTGACAGCCGCCCCGGACTCGGTCGCCGGGGGAAAGGGAACCGGGTCTGCAAAAACCCTATTTACACAAAATCAGTTACATGGCCTTTTTGTTATTTCAGGCCTCTCTTCTTTTTAATTTCTTCGTGGTCTTCCGGCAGCTCCGGAAAGCGTTGCCAGTGGGTGACTTTTTTGTCTTTTTTGGTTTTTTCCCACTCTCCGCAGACGATCCTGTCTATAGTCGTAAACGTCCCTGCTAAGTATTCACTAACCGGCACTGTGAAATAACCGTAGACTATAACTCTGTCGTTACACATTGGAAGTGCATCCGACACTTTGACCCAGCCGTACTTGTCTCTTTTTAGTTCGCGGTATGAGTTGAATGATCGGTTGAACCATTCTTGTTCTTTTTTTGTTAATACCAGTATTGATTTTGAATTTTCTCCGATTGATTTCATAATTTTTTTTAGTTCTATTGGTTTGATTTTGTTTGTTGTTTTGTCCCATTCAGGAAATTCTTTGGCAATGTTGATCAGGTTCCATTGTTTTCTTTTGGTGTGGCTTTTATAAGCTTTATCCAGTATTTCCATATCAAACGCGCTTATACCATCGAACGACATTGGGTCTATGTTGATTAACAATGTAACAATGTTGTCTCTAATACTGGAAATAAGGGTGTTCCAGCACTTTGATTTCTTTTTGCCCTTCATTATTTTGAGAGTTGCCAATAACATTGGACCATGCTCTGTTGAAACTGGTTCGTCAAATGTCATTGATCTTCCTTTAATCATATACATTATTTTGTCTGCCATGTACAACATTCTCATAAGGTCTTGATGGTGCATTGACCCCCCATTTTTGTGGAGTAGGTATGCGGCTGCTTGAGCTATTCTTTTCTCATTGAACGTGTTTAATTGAGCTATTCTTTTCTCTAGCTGGTTGAGTTGCCGCACGAAGTTCATTGCTTTGGGAACTACATGCTTAATTTCACTGGGTTTAGGGGAACCTTGCGCTTGTCCCTTTGTTGTCACTGGTTTTCCTGTGGGTTGTGTTGTGCGTTTCATTTCTTCCATCTTTGTGAATTGTTGCTACCGTTGTCATTGTTCATTTGCCGTTCCATCGGGTAGCATTTGGTCTATATTTTTCTGCCGACTGTCTGGCTTCCCCCGTGTCAGGATAGGATTTTCATTCCTTCCTCGATTCGCCTGAATGTTTCATCTCAGTCTATCATGCACATATTGAAAAGGTTCGCCGCTGATTCCAGCCTGTTTAGGCAACTTTCAAATTGTTCCTTGGTGTCGGCGGGGCAGGCTTCTGTGCAGCTGATCTCTGCCGTTGCGTAGCCAGTTCCCTCCTCTAGGTACACTCTGGCGCGGTTCGTTTTTGAGCACAGCTCAGCCATCATCTGCTCTTCTTCTGTTCTCCATGGCGTGCCCTTTGGGAAAATGGGGTTGTAGAAAAATGGCAGCTTGATGTTGAACTCGGTGGACTCTGGCCCCATCCAAGGGGGGAGCAGCACGTCTATTGCGTATTTGTAGCTGCCACTCCTGAACCAGATGTCGCAATAGCCCTCGATCCCCAATATGCGCTTCGGGCTGTAGCCCCAGCTTTTCAGCAGCCTGCAGCGCCGCTTTATATGATTTATTTTTGTCTTCAGGTGGAAGTTCCTGATCGTTGGCTTGCGGCCCTTGACGACGTTTCTTAGGTATCTCCATGTCCTTAGCACTAGGTTGAACTCCTCCCTTTGCCGGAGGGAACATACGTTCGGCCTTTCCGCCCATAGTTTCTCTATCGTTGATGCAGACCACAGCTGCTGCTCTTTCGCTTTGCATTTGTCGCGCCCTTGGTCCATCCGCCTGGTTCTTCTTTCTGTCTATATTGTGGGAAGCCCGCCATCGGGGCTGCGGCCTATGTACAAGTCGCCAGTTCCCAAGGGTCCTCATGGAAAGAGCCGCAAGTCCCGCTCCACATCCAGTCGATTTTTAGTTTTTTCTCTGCCTGCCTGAACTGCTCGAATGTGTCCCAGTCCATGAAGTACGCCTGCCTGACCATTTTCCCCCTCAGCTGCTCTATGGTGCCATCTTCGTGCTTCTTCTGCATGTCTTTGTGCAGCCTGCGCTTCATTCCGTACGCCACGAGGGCCAGCCCGTTGGGGGCCTCCACGCCTAGCAGTTTGGCGTCAGCGTCCTCATCTTTGATTGTCATCATCATTTGTACGTGTTCCGCCAGGATCGCTTCGAACTGCTTGCGGTATTTCATTATGTTTTCGATGTAATCTTCATCTAGTAGGCTAGGATTTTCCGCCGCCATTTCAAAGAAGCATATCGCCGCTGTTTCAGCGTCTGGCAGCGCCCTGTGCGCTCGCGGGTTTTTCACGCCGTAGTGCGCCGCCAGCGCGTCCAGGGTGTACTCCCCCAATTCGGGCAGGTGGGCCTTCGCCATGTGACGCGTGCATGTGAACTCTGGGAGGTTTATGCCACTTTTCAGGTATTCGTGTGCATTGCGCGTTATTATTGTGTCATCGAATATGGCTTTGTGCGCCACATAAGTGCTTGGGTTGATTCTCATCATCCATTCAGCAAAATCATTTAGTGCTTCGCTTGGCGGTGACCCTTGTTCGTGCAGCATCTTTAGTGTCAGCCCAGTCTTTTTTGCTGCGGCGGGGCTGATTGGCTTCTTGGTCTTCACTAGCCTCTGGAACCTCTCTATCCTGATGAAGCTGTCTTCCCTGATGGCCGCGACCGCGCCTATCTCGATGATGTCGTCTTTCTTTGGGTTGCTCCCCGTGGCCTCGGTGTCTATGACGGCTATCCGGCTGGTTTGAGTTTTGTCGAAGAATTTCCTAGCGGACAGTTTAAGGCGGCCCGCCCCGCCTTTGGTCGCGCTCTGCGCCCCGCCGCTCTCCGGCTGCTCCATAGTGCCCCCCTTCTGGCTCTGTACATTCTATTGCTCTTTGGCCTTTTTGGAGCGCTGTCTTTGCCGCACAATTGGGCTTTTGCCAAGTGGGTGCGGTTTGCCGTCAGTCCTATTCTGCCCTGCAAAGTTCCAGCCTGCGCTTCGCCCATTTGTAGTGTTCGAAGGCTTCGCTGTCCATGAAGTGCGCCTCGCGCAGTGTCTGGCCGTTCCTGAGGCTGAATGCCTTTCCGAACGCCGCCAGCAGCAGGCCACCCGGCCCCTCCATGCCAAGGCGGCTGGGGTCCGCCTCCTCCGCCAGTATCTTTGTCTTAGCTTTTGTGTGCCCCCTTAGTAGTGCCTCTTCTTGGGCGTGCCATGCTTCTATCTTTGCGAGATGATTTATGTCCAGCAGCCTTGGTTCTTCAGCCGCCATTTCAAAGAAGCACGCAGCCGCCGTCTCCGCGTCCGCCAGCGCCCTGCGCGGCTGCGGGTTTTTGATGCCGTAGTGTGCCGCCACCGCCTCGAGGCCGTGGCTCCCCAAGTACGGCAGGTGCGCCTTCGCCATCCTGTGGGTGCATTTGAACTTTGGCAAGCGGGGAAAGTCCATGCAGTGCCTCCACATGTTTGCTGCAATGATCCATTCGTCGAAGTGGGACCCATGCGCCACGCAGAATTCCGGCTTCGCCCGCCTGGCCCATTTCATGAACTCTGTGAGTGCTTTTGCCGGCCAATGCCCGTGCTGGTGAAGGATTTTCAGCGAGAGCTTCGTTTTTTTCTTTGCCGCCCAGTGCATCGGCCTTGTGGTTTTGACAAGCGTCTGGAATTTGTCGATCCCGATGGCGTTGCCCTTCCTTCTGACTGCCACCGCGCCGATTTCTATTATGTCGTCCTCGTCTGGGTTGTCCCCCGTCGCCTCGATGTCTATGAACGCCATCCTTTTCGGTGCGATGCGCGCGCCCTCTGCTTCCGCGCTCTCAAAGAATTTTTTCGCAGACAGCTCCAGAGGTGTGCCTCCATCTCGGCTGCGTTTCCCGCTATTTGCCCCTCTGGCTGCGCCATCGCGCACCCCTTCCTCTGGTTGCTATCATTGTAGCGTGGCTGTGCTTTTTCGTCATCCCGAATCTGGCGTTTCTCCTATGGTCTTTTAGGATCTGATAATCATGGCCTCCGCAACATTTCGAAGAAGTGGACAACGCCTTTTAGGAAGCGAGGTGCCACGTTGAACCAGTTTGCGATATTCTATGGGGACAGGGTGCCCTTGTGAAAACCCTGCTTACACAAAATCCATTACACGGCCGTGGTGGTGTCAATACTTCTAGTGTCGTTCTTGGTTTTATCTCGATCATACAGTTCGTCTCTTTTTTTGTATTCCATTGAATCTGTAAATCTTGCTATTGCATCTTTATCTTCTAATATTTCTAATATTTCTTGGATTGCTTTTTCACTGTATCCTATATTTTTAAGTATGTCAGGTAATTCTATCGGTGTGTCATTGTCTGTTGGGTAGTTCCATTCTGGAAATCTTGTCAATAGTCCTTCGTATGTCAAGCCAGTACTAGCAGATTCTTCAGAAATTGCTTCGTCAAGTATTGCTTTATCCGCTTTACTTAGCTGGTCTAATTTTTGTGTGTTAAATGGTTCTGTTAGTTTTATCCATTCGTTTATAATTGGGGGAATATATTCGTTCCAAATTGATGATTGTTTTTCTCCAGTCATTATTTTGAGTGTTTCTGATAATGCTGGCCCAACTTTTGTTGAGATTGGTTTGTCCCATGTTAATGGTTCAGACCATTGCTCATAATTCTTGCGGTCTGCTACGTATAGTGTTCTTATCAGTTTTTTGTAGTGCATTTTTCCTTTTGTTTTTGTGAGAAGGTATGCAGTTGTTTGGGTTGTTTTTTCTAGTTTGAACATTGGTTCTACTTTTTTCTACTGGATTTTTATAGTTTGTTTGTGCTTGTTGTAAATTTGTTCTTCATATATTACTGATCCCGGTGCGATTCTTTGTATTAACTTGTTTGTTTTCAGCCAAAATTGCTCTGATGTCATATTTGTCCTCTATGTCTTTAACTAATTTCGGTATTCTTTTTGGGTTTGTTCCTATTTCTCTTAGGATCCTTTCTAATCTGATGGGTTTGATTTCGTTTGGTTCAGGTTTGTCCCACTCTGGGAATTCTGATTTGATTTCTTGTTCATTTGTTTTATGTGTATAGTTTGCAAAAACATTGTCTAAAATGTCTCTGTTGTCTTCGCTTAGTTCTCCAAGTGGTGCAGTTTCCCCTTTTTGAGTAAGCGTCAACATATTATGTTGTATAGGGTTTATCCAATAATTCCAGAAATCCGATTTAGTTTTGCCTTGCATGCGTGCCAATGTGTTGTATAACATTGGTCCCATCTCTGTTGCAATTGGCGTGTCTCCCGTTAATTTGGTTTCATCTTCTTGGAGCCTTATTCTGTCTGTTTTATAGAGCATTAGAATTATGTCCCGATAATCCAATGGCTTCCTGGCTTTTTTTAGCAGGTACGCTACTGCGTGTGTCGTTGGTCCGTCATCCAGCATTGTTTGTTCCTTTCCTTGTTGATTGCTTTGGGTTGTCTTGGCTTTGTCATGTTGCAGTAGAACTATGTTCAGTCCTATTTTAGTGTGATCTTAAATTGGTTGTCAATTACAGCCATGCCCTGTTCGGGTCGTGGCTCTCTTTCGCTTTCTGTGCCGCCGCGTGATTGGTGTTTGCATAGCAGTACTTGCATCCTTTGGTGCAGGTGTTGTACGCCCCGATGTCTCGGCTCTTGCGGCATCAGCATGCGCCTCGTTGCCATGGGTCTTTGCCCAGAGACAGCTTCTTGCCTGTGATTCTCTCAAAAATCCCATCGTCAACGCATTTGGCTCTTTCCACTCCGAATTCGAGCAGGTCTGTTATCTCGGCGTAGGTTTCAATTGCTAGGTCGTGTTGTTTCGCTATTGGCGCAAGCATTGCGGCAATCGTTCTGTCGTGTTCTTTTTGGGTTGCGCCTAGTATCTAGCTGTCCGTGTTCTTTCGGACTATGTGATAGTCTTGGTCAACTAATTAGATGATCACTTTCTTGGTGTACCCTGCAAGCTTGTCCGAAAGTCTCGTGAATTCTGCGATATGTCTGTCGAGTGTCCATTTCGATGTAATCACGATTGAGTCGTACCGCCAGATAACCCTGTCTGAGCCTATCATTTTGGACAGCTCTATGAAAGTAGGTACTATGGATGTGTCTTTGTCGGCCACATTGGGTTCCAGCTCCGGGCCGTATGGCGTCAGGGTGAACTGGAAGTAGTAGGCGTAAGCGTCCAGTTTACGCAAGGGTACCCTGTCCCCATAGATTATCGCAAACTGGTCTGGTACGACGCATCAGTTTCGGTACGGCATCGCAAAGTTCTTTCGATATGTGGCGGCACTGCTTGAGTTCGCCTATGAGCCGGGGCCGTCTCCGGTGCTGGGTTCCGCCTCGCTCTGCTCGCCTGCCTTTGTTTCACCTATGCCCGTGCACGTTAATTTGCTTTAGGCTAGAAGTTTCACCGATTATATTGTCTATGAGGCCAAGTAGCTTTGCGTCCTTTGGGTCAATGTGAATTTCTTTCTCAAACAGTTCTTTCAACACGGTTTCGTAATGCCTACGACTGGGATTTCTCGCCTCATCGTCATTCATGCCATTCAATGTTGGCAAATAATGATTCATTTTTTCCCCATTTAATTCTCGCTTGCGTAGGGCGAACAAATCTATCAAACCTTTATGCCTAGGGGCGTCATCATCATCGCCATAAATATGTCTAATCAACTGGACTTGCATGTGACTGTCTATACACTTCAGCTCACTGGCGAATAGTTCAAAATCCTCTTTCGTGCAGGAGAATGGAGGTTTAGACCTACCATTATGATAAAGTAGTTTTGCAACGGGATATGCCGAGCGGTAACCCACGTCCCCCAGACTGTGGATTATGGCAGCGGCGCTGGCTACACTCATTATGGCAACAGTTTCGACAATTACGCCAAGGGCCCTCCACTCCGCCAATCTGGAGAGATAATGCTGAAGCGCCAAAAGCTCCCCGCCTGGGGAACATATCTCAATTTTGATGTGCCGATAATTGTAATAGCATACTGCCGAGTCAATTTCACTGCAAAGTTTTACAATGGATCCAGTCGTAATTTCATCCATCAGCTTGAGCGTTTTGCAATAAGCGGATGCAAATTTGTCCTTCTGTGGCTTAGACGCATGTCCGGTTGGCTCATCCTTTAAATGAATTTTCGCACGTCCCCATTTGCTATTGCTAAAGAGGTAATAGCACTCTCCCTCTCCCAAAGTGGATATTGGACGCGCTTCCATTATATGGCAATTGTTCCAAGAATCAGACATTGTATCCCTTGGAATTATAGCCTTTAAGCGATTCTGGGTTTCTGTATCGGTATTTCTAAAGAACATCTTCGTTCCAGTGTTGTTCAAAATGATTGAAATACATGATTCCACAGATGGCTCCCCAGTGTCAGAAAGCGCTTTTTGGATGGACGCTATAGATTGGGTCGCCAGTACGCATATCCCACGGTACGCACGGCACCGATCCAAAAAAGATTGTTCGCCGCTCTCTGGGTCTCCGGTAATGAACCGCTGGAACTCATCACAAACGTAGGCGACTGGCCGTTTTTTGTTTTTTCGTGTAAGGGTTGCTTTGAAGAACCTACCCTTTATTAGCTTGCCAATGGCGTCTGAAATAAATGAATTGTCACCGGGAGAATATATAAGAACTTTACCATCGTTAACAGCGTCCTCAATCCGCAGTGAATTTTCTGGTGCCTCAGAGGGATTGAGCCACACGTGGCGAACTAATTTATGCGAGGTCAAAGGATCAATGTATCGCGGGGCTATCGTCATTAAACTACCGATTGTTGTAGCGGACATGGATAGCTTAATATTACTTGTGAACGCGCTCAAATGTGGAGGGACTTTAAGTTCTTCGCACGCGTTCTCGAACGTTTTCATGCAAATGCCAGTCCAACCTCCCATGAGATCGAAAAACCGCTTCATGGGCAAAAAAAAGTTGTTGGGGTTGTGCTTAAAGTCGAGTTGTTTGACAATGTTGCCAAAAGCCAGCTCGATTGAATCCTTTGTTGTATTTGAATCTTTTTTTGCATTTTTGCAAATAATCTTACACTGCTTGGCAAATTCAGCCCAAAAATCTAAATCCTTTTTTCGACAATAGAGTATCACTTCAAGGACATCCCTGATCATGGCAAGCGGTGTGTTAACCCAATATGGGTCGCGTGAATTATTGGTTTCTGTAAGTATGTCTTTGGAAAATGGCTTGACCAATTCGATGATGTCTCTGGCAGACAAGTTGCATCGACCATCAGTTCTCTCTCTCTCAAAGATGTCTATGCGGTATTGGTCTTTGTCGAGATCTAGGATTAGGGCTTCTTTGTCAAATCGTTTGCCCATGACATTTTTAACAAAGCCACTAAGTTCGGCCTTGGGGTCAATCACGAGAACTGAGGCTTTTTCGGCTTTGATGCTTTCGTAATTCAGGATTGACCTTAGCAACGGCTTGACTCCTGATGCCGTCTTGCCGGATCCAGTCTCGCCCAAAATAAGAAAATGGCGGGCCATGGTCTTGGCATCAATTTCTCTTCCGTCTTTGATGTCCAACTCTTCCCAGCCTTCTAGGATAAAAGCCGGGTCGTCTTCTGAAAATTGCTCTGGAGACCAATCCTTGGGTTTGGTTCCAGTCTGCACGTCCTGCACAATGGCGACATTTTCCCCCTGTGTGACTAGATTTCTGATCTCTTCACATTCTTCCGGGATTTCGATTCCGTACTGTTTAGCCAACCTTAGCGCGTCAATCAAGATCGTGTCGTCAATCTCAGGTGACTCAAAAAAATCCCAGTCAACATCCCCATCTATAGCAGACTCTAAGTATAGAACTTCGTCTATTGCAGCCATGAGTCGGTCATAATCACGTTGCTGAAGGAAAAAGTCGCCCCGACGTCCCGCCTCAAAGATTACTTTACCTAAGAACTTCACAACCTGATTATCTGCTATTGTTGCCATCTCATAAGCTCCAGTGCCGAACATTAACTAAAAAAGAGAACAACCTATTGTAGCCCAGAACCCGCAGAAATTGTAGCAAGCGTTCAGGTATGTCTCGGCGGGTATCAATGCACCGCCTCGGAAGCCCGCCTTAGCAGCTTGGGAGGCCCACTTGACCTCCTCCCACCGGTGTCTTGCAAAACTGACGTTTTGCAAGTGGCTCTATAGTAAACTGTATTTTCCCCCATTTTAGGAGGCAGCATGAGCAACGGCAACGGCACACACGAAAATGGCGGCAACAAACACAACAGCCCCGCCGAGCAGGACGACGCCGATACAAATGACAGTCTCTATTCGTTTTTACATGAATTGGCTGCCATCAACGATTACGATGATGCAGCCCTGCAAAACGATTTTGAGGAAATCAACCAAGACGGGTGGGACGCAGAGCAAAATAATGATGAAGCCCCGAAATTGTTCCGCAAATCGGCAGAGCAGGGCAACGCTGATGCACAGTACATGTTAGGCACTTTATTGTACTACCGAAGACGCAGTCTCGACTTGGACGAAGCCATCAACTGGTTCCGCAAGGCGGCGGAACAGGACCAAGCAGACGCACAGTTCAGCTTGGGGGTTTTGTATCTTGATGGAGAAGGCGTAGAGCAAGATTGTGGCGAAGCCGCGGACTGGTTCCGCAAGGCGGCCGAGCAGGGCCACACAGATGCACAGAGCAGGCTTGAAGAAATGTCTAGCGGCAGAAGCGGGGCCGACCAAAAATCCATTGAATCCGCGAAGCTCCCGCCCAAGACAGCCGCATCGGCATACGGCGAAATCTTGGATTACTATCGCAAGTTGGCGGAGCAGGGCCAAGCTGAAATGCAGCTCAAATTGGGTATCAGTTACTCCCACGGCATCGGCACTGCCCAAGATGATGACGAGGCGGTGAAATGGTTTCGCCTTGCTGCGGAGCAGGGCGACCCTTACGGGCAGGTTTGGTTGGGCAATATGTATTTCAGCGGTCGTGGCCTCAGCCTCGACTACGGCGAGGCCGCAAAATGGTACCGCCTTGCTGCTGACCAAGGCGAGGCCGGCGCCCAGATCAATCTGGGCAACATCTACTCCCATGGCCTTGGCGTCGAGCAAAATGACGAGGAGGCCGCGAAATGGTTTCGCAGGGCGGCCGAACAGGGGCACGCAGGGGCACAGTACAAATTGGGCAACAGATACTACGGCGGTTGCGGCGTCAGCCCCGATTTCGGCAAAGCCTTGGAATGGTTCCGCAGGGCGGCCGAACAGGGGCACGTTGATTCACAGAACGCTACGGGACTTATGTATTATTCAGGAGACGGCGTGGCGCAGGATTATCAGGAGGCCGCGAAGTGGTTCCGCAAGGCCGCCGAGCAGGGCAATGCCGATGGGCAGAACGTTCTGGGACGGATGTATTATGAAGGCAATGGCGTGGCGCAAGATTATCAAGAGGCCGCGAAGTGGTTCCGCAAGGCCGCCGACCAAGGCTACGCCGCAGCACAGAACAATCTGGGAAACATGTATCACGATGGCCACGGCGTAGCGAAAGATTATCGAGAGGCCGCGAAGCTGTACCGTCAAGCTGCCGATCAGGGCCTTGCAGCATCAGAGAACAGTTTGGGAGGAATGTATTATGGCGGTCGAGGTGTTGCAAAAAACCTCGAAGAGGCCGTGAAGTGGTACCGCATGGCTGCCGAGCACGGCGACGCTGCGGCTCAGAACCGTCTTGGAGCGATGATTCGGGATGGCGAAGGCACAGCGCAAAACCACCAGGAAGCCATGGCTTGGTTTCGTAAGGCGGCGGAGCAGGGAAACGCCAGTGCACAAAACAGTCTGGGTTGGATGTATGAAAATGGTATAGGCGTAACAAAAAATGACCAGGAGGCTTTTAAGTGGTACCGCCTGGCTGCCGAGCAGGGCAACGCCGCTGCACAAAACAACCTTGGGGGCATGTATCGGGATGGGGAAGGCGTAGAGCAAAATAGTAAAGAGGCCCTAGCTTGGTTGTGCAAGGCAGCGGAACAGGGCAGCACTGTTGCATTGAACAACCTTGGATGGATGCATTATTATGGCCGAGGCGTAGCGCAGGATTATCAAGAGGCCATAAAGTGGTTCCGCAAGGCTTCGGAACAAGGCAGCGCTGCTGGGCATGCCAATTTGGCAGCAATGTATTTTTATGGCTACGGAGTTCCGAAAGATATTATTGAAGCCAAAAGGCTGCTAAGTCTGGCGGCCGACGAGGGCGATGAGGACGCAAAGCGCAATTTGGAGAAATTGAAAAATAGCCTCTACATAACAGACCTCATGCGGCAGTTACCTTGGAGGCTGGACGATAAGTATGATCTGTCCAAGTTCCGCCCCCGCAGCGATCATTGACCTAATATCAGTTACAAGTTACAAGATGAAAACCGTTGCTACATGCGGCTTTGGTTCTGGCATTTATCGCATTGGCAATAGGACGCGATATAACATGCAATATTTATTGACTTTTTGGAGGCAGCATGGACAATTGCGACAGTACAGATCAGAAATTGGGGCTCCGCGCTCAACCAGTTTGCTTTATAGCCCCTCCCGTAGGGAATGGCACGGAAAGCGCAGCCGAATCTATGAGCATCAGAGCGAATGAATAGGGGAAACGCTGTAATCTATGGGGACAGGGTACCCTTGTGAAAACCCTATTTAAACAAAATTCGTCACATGGCCACAAAAATGTCACAAGTTCTAAATTATCTTGTGTTACCTTACTTGCAGGAGTTTTGGTATGGCTTATAATTTAATGCTAAACCATTCTAGCATTTTTTGTTTTATCTGCTCACTAAGATCATTCCCTTCCTTTGTGGTTATTAACTTATCGGGGAAGTGCTTTTTGTACCATGTTTCTTTTGCAGCCCAACTGGCTTGGTATTTCTCAGAGTTAAGCAGCCCAAGATGTTCCCAATAGTATTCCTCTCCTTGATAAATTATAGTAAAATCAGGTAAATACATTGTACCATCAGTGGCGTATAGCGGCTTCTCATAGAAGAAATTGAGGTCTGCATGGTGTAGTTCATTCGCTATTAACGCTTCTGATTTTGAACGGACGAAATATTCAGATAGTGTAGAAATGACTTTGTACTCCTCATACCAATCTGGCAAATAAAGCAGTTCTTGGGGCAAGGGTTTGAATTGAAACACAGATGAATTGATGCGCTGTACTGCAGAACTATTCCTCTTCGTCAGGCGGGAAAGGGACGATACGTCTTCTTGAATGAATAGCACTAACTTTTTCTTCGCCCTTGTAACGGCCGTATAGAGTAATTCCATGGACAGGAGGGAACTCTTCTTTTTGGGGATTACTGCATATACGATGTCAAATTCGCTGCCTTGTGATTTATGGACAGAAATGGCGTAAGCGAGTTCGAGATTATCAATGGGCTTGAAGCTTTTTTTGGGTTCCTTAGGCGGGTTCGGTAAAACAGATCCATACCCAACTGAATAATTTTTCTTGCCCTTGAATTTTACATCGAAGCGGTGCACACCACTGGTTTTCCAAGATTCATCAAGATGATGGTTATAGACGAATCCCATAGCTCCATTGAATACTTCGATAGCTAGATATTGTCCATCGTCCGAATTGTGAGCATAAATTGGTTTTGACCTTGTATGATTTATGGATTGAATCACTTTGTCATAGTAAGTTATCCCATCAAGTGTCGTGCGCGATGACCAAATAGGATTAAGCATTTTCTGTAAAATTGTATTTAGATATTCTGTGCCAAATTCTTCTCCACGGAATGGCGAAATGACCTGCAAAAATGACGGATTAAAACTATCAGAGCCAATCTTACATGCTTCAATCCATTTACTGCTTAAATCGGCTGGATCTTCAGCCTTCAGATCAGTTAGCAGTTGTTGTTCAATTAATAGTTCCAAGTCTTTGGGGGTTTTCCAATATTCAACAAATAGATCATTCTCCACCTTGCCACCCGTCTGAATTTTTAGGAGTACGTCTTCTAGTTTGTATTTAAAGAAATTACCATCCTCCACCGAATCACATGCTTGATTGTTTTGATCTACCCATTCTGGCTCAGATTTGGGCTTGTTATCATCAAACTGAAGCTTTTCCTGAATTAGTATTCCAGCAAGTTCCAGAATGCCGTTGCCAGCATCGTTAGCTTTATTGCTAATCTGTCGAATGTTTTCTGTGAGTACGGCAAGACATTCGGGAGGTGATTGACAATTTGGGTGGATCGCTTTGTGTTCCGCTTTAATCCATTCTATGATGTCTGAAAAGACCTTACCTCTGCCGATAGGCGGCAACTGGTTTGGGTCGCCAACGAGTATTAAGCGCTTAACTTCACTCCATTTGATTGCCCTAACAAGTGCCGCAAACAGCTCTAAATGAATCATGGATGATTCGTCAATTATTATTGTACTTTTACCGGTTACCGGTCTGCCGTCAGTTCTTTTGAATGTGAGGTTTTCATTCAGCCAACCGTATTCCGTAAGGAGTGAGTGTATGGTTATTGGTTGAGCTATAGCTCCATTATCACTTTCTTCAATTTTTTCACGGATACGTTCAGTAGCTTTTCCAGTGGGGGCCAATAATGCGATGTTGCCAGCTCCTTGGCCATCGGTTTTCACAATTTGTGATATTATCGCTTGTATCAAAGTCGTTTTGCCAGTACCTGCCGAACCAGAAATGATGCAAAACCCTTTATTGAAAACCTGAACACATTTATCGGCTTGATCCTGAATGGCTGACTTGTATTCGTCCATAGATTCGAGTCTGCCATTGTTTTTGGACAATTCGCGCAACTCTTTCTCAAACACTTGTTTGTTCGCTGGGCGCGTTAGTTTGATGTCTGGTCTATCAACAAGTTTTTTAATCTCTTTCTCAATGATGTATTCATCCTCGTGAATTTCCTTTAAATAGAGGAACAGTTCACCATTCTCAGAGTCCTTGATAAAAATTGCTTTGGATAGGAAATCCTTATCGACTTTAGCTTTAAAATACTCCTCGTGAAAGGCAACTGTGCGCCAGTCACGCATCTGTGCTGTACGATGGTTCACAAGTTCGAGCAAGCGCTTAGATGAAATGAAAGACTGTGTATCTTCCCATTTCAAAGCGACGACACACAAAGCACGAAATCGTTGTGCAGAATCTGCATCGGCAAGAGGTTCAATTCCATATTTAGGGTATGGAAGCATTCCATTGTCAATTTGGTAAAAAGATATTACATCGTCACGATCATCATGCATCCTGCCAACGTATTGCTCACAAAGAATGTATGGGTTATCTAAAATCTCTTTTGCTGTTGATGTAATGCTGTTATCACGGCCATCTTTTTCTATAATGCTCTTGATTTGCTCGAAAGTTAGATTGAAGCGCGGCAATTTTTCTGTTAGAAGTTTTGCCTTTGCATCGCCTAGGAGTTCAATTTTGCGGGCGATTTTGCTATCCGTTCGCAGTCTAGCCGAAATATCCTTATAACTCTTAACGCTGTCTCCTCTAGAACAAGCATCTAAATATTCTTTTGTTAAGGGATCGCTGCATCCAAGGTACTTCAGTACTTGAGGGAAGCCGGGGTAAGCCCCGCGGGTATTCCACAACTCGACTAATAATGTTATAAGCCATTCTTTACTCTTTTGCCAATTTCTAGTATCGTCTTTAACCTCAATTAAGGTATCCACTATTGAAATGAATCGCTCAACCACATTTATCAGATCATCGTCACTGATTTCGCGGGTAGCGTATTTGAAACAGCGTGGATTGTCCGGCTCAAACTTGAGTCTGTCCAATACATCTGGCCTATCAGCATATTTGTTATATGGTATAAAAAAGCCTTCATCAGGATATTTGGAAGTGATCGGCATTTGCCAAACGTAGACATCATTATCGTATTGTCCAGCTTTGTTCTCTGGCGCGTTGTTAAAAAATTTAATTCCTCCTTTAGATTTAAGACGCGATATACCAACTACAATGTAGCGTTGCCGATCTTCTCCACTGAAGGGATTGCTATAATTCGCGTAATACACAATGATAGATTTACTAGGTTTAAGATCGTTGAAGTAATCCTTTGCTTTTTCCAGTCGCTTTTTGTTGTCCCATATCTGGTGTGATCCCGGATCTTTAATTTTGACATCATCAGAGTACATGATCTCATACGGCCAAGTGCAGGCTGTCGCAGGGGGCAAGTCAAGCCGCATTTCTTTGGATCCGCTCTTAAACCATGCTGGTGGCTCCTGAATGGCAGCAATACCCTCTAAGCCAAAGGCGTTACAACTTATCGCACACGGGACGGGTTTGCCAACTTGCGCGCATGATTTTCCTGCTACATCCGGCGATGATTCCCACGTCACATCTTTTTTCTTTGCAATCGATCCACCTGGGTCTGAGTGGCGGCCAGAACAGTAAGTGTTTGCCCTTGGGTCTGTGCAAACATGCCCGTTCCATCCATCGCTGTGCCATGCAAGCCTAAGCGTAATGTTTGCTGCTTTCTCGAATTCGCCCATTGTGTACCCTCAAGGAAAAACTTAGACCACGTACATTTTAGCACTCCAGCACTTGGCGGAAAAAAAAATTGTTCCTTAGACTAAATATTCCGCGTCACGCAGAAAGCAGAGGTGCTAGAGCCGCACAAGCGCGAGGGTATGGCACTTCAACTCATTGTACCCCTAAGCCACAGTGCCTAATCCACCCCCCGCAATCATCAGGCCGACTGCACCCAGCACATGGCCGCCCGCTGGGGTCGGCACCATCTACAAGGCACTACTTACCCTTGGCTACGACGCCACCGATTTACGCAAGCGTTGACCGTGGCATCAATATTATTTAAAAGTGTTCGATTCCGTGTACCCCCATCCGCCCCTTCCCCTTATTTCCCAACAACATCCACAAAATTTCGGGCTAACACGGCTCAAACGGGGGCGGCCATCGGCTGCCCCATTGATAGGGAAGGCTGCCCCCCCGCACTCCCAAATGCCTTATTTTTCAGTCTTTTTTCGTTCCCCCTGAAAAAAAATCATCGGAAAGTGAAATTTCTCCTAAAGGTACCGCCAATTTTGCCGACAGGGGTAAGGTGACTTTGCCAAAGGGAACCCCCGATTACCAAGAGAGCAGGCTTGGCTGGGCAGGAAAAGCCCCCGCATCAGCGGAATATCAGGGAAAGGGCGAGGCAAGATGGCGCCCCCTGAAAAAAAATTCGGGGAAAGCGAAAATTTTTCTGGCGCTGTCACCCAATCGGCCATATATTTGTTATGTGGCTATGCAAGGTGCAACTCTCGGCCATGTTGTGAAGCAGGCCAGCTGGACAGGCGCGATTCAGGTATGATAGCCCCTGCAGCGGCAGATGCTATTTCAAATAGGCGGTGCCGGTAGTTTGCCGTCCCGCACTGAAAGGGTAGGGCTCCCTACACATCGAAATGTAGCGGGTTCAGTTCCCCTTTTTGCGCTCCCCGATTGCAAAGCAGGGGGGGCGCAGTTTTCCGCTTGGCGCCGCCAAGCCAACCCCATTTTTCCAAAGGAGAAATTTTGCAAGACTGGAGCCTCAACCAACTCGAGAAGGAAGTGCAATGGGCGGCGGAAAGCATTGCCCGTGCGGAGGAACACCGCGAGAAAATAGTGTGGCTGCTAGAAGAGCTTTCGGGCATGCTGAACTTCCCAGAAGAATCGCCGATCTTTCAAAACATGCTGGCAGACGGCATGGACAGAATGATGGCGATGGAGGAAATGAGCGTCGGCGCCGAACACATCGAAGACTCGGCCGAACTCGAAATGCGGGCGGCAACGAGATACGGGAAGCAGGCGTTCAGTCAGGTGGACTTTGCAATAAGGCGGCTATGGGCAGCGCAAGACGGCTTTGAAGGGCGCGACGACTTCAACGACCTACAGAAGCTACGGGAGCGGGCGAAAGCCTTGCGAGGCCGCATCGCCAACTTCCTGCTTGAGCTGCGTGAAAGGAGCCTTTGGCGGGACTACGACGGGCACAAGAAAATGATGCTCTGGTTAATTGGCGAGATCGCAATGAAGCAATGCCCCGACCGCCTGGACATGCGGCCAGAAGGCTGCCACTGCAGCCACCGCAGCCGCTCGGAATGCGAAGCCTGCTGGCGAAAGGCAGCGAAGGCCATCCTGTACCTTGAAACGGACGAACTTGCGGGCTGACGCCCCGATAAACAATAAATGGGTTGGGCAGCGAGGGTACCCTTGACACCCCATTTGCACAAAATTCGTTACACGGCTTGGGAGCACACTTACTGATTGGAGGTATTTTGGCAACCCAAAGAGGCCCACCTGCAACAAACAGATCAAAGCAATGGCAACACTCTCAACAACTTCCATCAATGTCAACAAAAACATCAACCCAACAAAAGGACAACCTGCATGCAAGCAAACTGGATACTAGCCACCAAGCAAGCGCCCGCCGAAAACACAGAAGTAGTCGTCCTTGTGCGTGTCTTGGGCATGAACAACAAGTACACACAAGTTTTAGGAACAGCAACATACTCCAAAGAAGGACGGTACGAAACCACAACAAGGTACTTTCAAGATGTAACTTACTACATACCTTTCAGCAGAGACGTTGACCTCGACCCGCCGGAAGGCTTCGCCAAATTCACCAAACTTGCCAGTCTGTCTGCGAAACCCGAAACCGGGGACGATCCAGAAATCATTTATGTCGTTCGGATGGAGTACGAAGGCAGAGTGACATTCTCAACAGCATATTTCAAAAACGGTAAATGGGGCAACTTGGCCGGGACGCTCTCCCACGTCACCCACGCGGCTCCATTGGCAAGAGTTCCCAAAATGCCCCAGAAGAATACATCTGATCAAAAAAAATGAACAACAAGAAAATGGGCCCCGCAGAGGGAACAATGGGAAGAATGTGCGGCTACGCGCACTTGCAGGAAGAAGTGGACAACCATGCTGACTAGCTAAACCCAAATAACGATGAATACCGTGGCAACGATTAATTCTGGCTATGCAACGAATTAAGGCTCTCACACGGACACCCTGTACCACTTGGCCGCCGTCATCATTGCCTTCCAGAATGTCAGGGGGAAAACAAATGTTATTTACGGATAAGCCCTAACTCTTTCAACAACCGTGTCCCAAAATCATTGGCACGTTCCGATCGAGGCGTTGTCAAGCAAAGTTCTCACGAACAGGGAATCCAAGTTTAGGTCTGGTCTGGCTGCGAGCTGGTCGGACGTTATTCCTGCCATGACTTCCATGTATGACATCATTTCTTCCTTGAGCCGGTAGCTCAGGCGTTTTTCTGGCTGAGATGGTATCATGTTTCGGATGTAATACGCCACTTGCTTTTTGAATGTGGTCGGGTTCAGCTTGTTGTATTTTGCGAAGCTGTCCATTATTGCCACCACTTCGTTGAATATCTGTTGCTGGTCTGGTGGCAGTGGTTTTGTTGGCATTTTGTTCTCCTTTGTGTTTTTTGGGTTGGTTTTCTATCGGGTTGGCGGCGGGTCGGCGTGTTCGAGCGCATTCGAGAATATTTTGTTTATTGAGTCTCCTGCAAAACTAAAGAGAATTTTCGCCTCCCATCCATTGTAGGCCAGTTTCAGACCCGTGCATCCCCAATTCGGGCGGCCCCGCCACCATGAGACCCCCGGCAGAGGGCTTGACAAAACATGGGCGGCGTATCTACACCAATTCTTTCAACAACCGTGTCCCAAATCATTGACACGTTCCGGTTGATCTATGACAATATCATTAATTCTCTTTTGGGGGGTACATGAACGACAGCAACCGGGCGCATAAAAATGCCAGTGGGCAGCAATTGGATCCCAACGAGCAATCTGAACTGGGGCTGAAATATTACAAGGGCCAAGGCGTTCCGCAAGATTATCAAGAGGCCGCGAAGTTGTTCCGCTTGGCGGCGGAGGCTGGCGATGCTGATGGTCAGCACTGGTTGTCCGAAATGTACGTTTTTGGCCGAGGTGTCCCCTGCGACCATAGCAAAGCCTTCGAGTGGTCCAGCAAAGCGGCGGAACAAGGCCACGAGGACGCCCAAACCAACCTGGGCTACATGTACTACTACGGCATAGGCACCACAAGAGATGTCGGCAAGGCTGTGGACTGGTTCCGCGAGGCAGCCTTGGGCCCCTACGATGCATATTACATGGAAGGTTACATTTACGACCACGAGAGCAGTTTTAACAGTGGTTATGAACGCGAGATGGCATTGATTTGGCGAAATGTTGCAGATAACCCCCCCCGTAGGGACAACGTTCCACTAAACCTCATGGATGCTGTGGACTGGTTTCGCCTTGGCATAAGGGTGGGCATCGGATATGATCTTCAAGCGCTGGGGGAAATGTATTTTAGGTTGGGAATAATGCATTATCGCGGCCTCGGCGTTACGCAAGATTATCAAGAGGCCGAAAAGTGGTTCCGCATTGCGGCAGAACGTGACTGTGACGCAGCATGTTATAGGTTGGGAGAAATGTATTATGACGGCCACGGCGTTACGAAAGATTTCCGTGAAGCCGCATATTGGTTCCGCAGGGCCGCAGAAATGGGGGATGGCGATGCCGCAAACAAACTAGGGGAAATGTATCTTAAAGGAGAGGGAGTCGCGCAAAATGATGATGAAGCCATTGAGTGGCTCCACAATGCGGAGGTTTCGGAAGCGGGTGGATACGACCATTCTGCATCTTTCAACTGTGGACTAATGTATTACAAAGGAGACCGCGTAGCACAAAGTTATGAAAAGGCGTTGAAATGGTTCCGCTTGGCGGCGGAACAGGATGATGGTTTGCGTCAAGGGGATGCATGTTATTATTTAGGAAAGATGTATCGGGATGGAGAGGGCGTTGAGGTAAATCCTCAAGAGGCCGCGAAGTGGTTCCACAAGGGGGCAGAAATGGGAGACCCCGATGCGCAAATAGCACTGGGGTATATGTATTGTGAGGGAGAAGGAGTCCCTTTTGATTTAGACAAGGCACTGAAGTGGTTCATGGAAGCGGAGCCTATCGGCTACTCAGAAGATCAGGAAAACGTGGGTTATTTGGTGAGCAACTGGCACAGCTTGACTGAGAAGGCTGCCGAGAAGGGCCATGTTAAGGCGCAGCTCGAACTGGGGCGTTGGTATATGGGCCTCGATGACTTTAAGGGTCGCTTCCAGTGCGACTTCGAGCTACGTGACTCCCAGCTACGTGAGGCGGCAAAATGGTTGCAATTGGCGGCGCAGCAAGGCGATGTTAATGCGCTGCTCGAACTGGGGCGCATGCATACGGAGTACAGTAACATTTTTGCAAATGACTTAAACTACGAGCAGAGTGACTTAAAGTTACGTGAGGCGGCAAAATGGTTGCAATTGGCGGCGCAGCAGGGGAACCCATACGCGCAAAAAGAACTTGGATTTATGTATCTAGACGGAAAGGGTGTTCCTAAGGATATTGATAAGGCCATGGAATTGCATCGCAATGCCGCGCAAGAGATACTACGCGGGCGCAAAGAGCAAAAATTGCAAAGCAACCAATTACTCAATCCAGCGAAAGGGGAGGTCTGAAATGCCGAGAGTAGATTTTGATGGCGTGGTGGGATTAGAAAAAGTACTGAGAGAGAAGAAATCTTTCGGTGAATATGGTACCACGCCCCTTTCAGATTACGATGTCATTCAACTCAAGAAAGAGATTATTGAATATTATGCTAGTTTTGTTGACAAAAACGAGCCGTCCAATGAACGACTTTTGGTTTCAGATGAAATTTGGTGTGATGCGCAAAAACTACATGAACATTTGGGGTTTGGAGTTCTAAAAGAAGATTCTGGGCAGTACCAAGATGAGGAGCAAGATTCACCTAAAAAGAAGCCCAGAGAGCGAATTCCGTTGCAATGGGATCGCAAAAAACCGACATATTTCGATATCAAAGGCTGGGGCGAACTGGGCATTGATGAAGGTAGAATTGTGGATGAAGACATGAGTCGCCATTTTCTCATCCTTGGCGAAACTGGGTCTGGCAAGACTGCTTCGGGGGTCATGCCATTGCTAAAATCAATCTTGCGCTACGATGGTTCAGGCCCCAAAAATTCTGCAGCGGCTCTGGTGATTGACCCCAAGTCAGAACTCAAAGATTTTGTCGAGATTGAATTGGTCATCAAGCTATGCAAGGAGAAATTAATATCTCTTAAACTAGACGGAACAAATAACCGTCTCCATGTTTTTGAAAGTATAGACTTTCATGCAGTTAAAGACGATCATGCAGTTATTGTCGATAAAATTCTCAAGGCGGCATTTGATGTAATTGGCCCTAAGCCAGAACTGAGTTATGAAGATTTTAAGAAATGGGTTACTGACCAATGCAGCAAAAAATTAATCTCCCTTAACCTTGACAAAAAAGAATATCGACTCCATGTTTTTGAGGGTAAAGACCTTCAAAAACTTACTGCTTATGAAATTCTGAAAATAGTTCTTCCGCTTTCCGAGAGTTTTTTGGGAAGCTCGAAAGGAACTAAGGACCCTTACTGGCACCAGCATCCACGCAGTATCATTGAATCAGTTCTGGGCGTGTTGCTACATTCTGAACACAAATATGGCTCCGATGGAGAGAAAAAAGATTTTTGGAAAGCGTTTGCCATAGCGTCTAATCAGAAGGCACTACCTCTTTATTATAATCCCGCCAATTATTTCTTGCCGATGAAATCTTTTTTCACGCTTGCGATTAGCCAGAAAGAGAAATGCTGGACTGCTTTTAAAACTACGTGCGACAACTTCAAGATTCCGCCTACCTTAAGTTCAATCGCCGATGATATGCTCGGCATGGGTATGAGAGGGGATCATTACCCTAGCTTAATAGCTATAGTAAATTTGTTTGTCAGTGAATTATGTCTGCCTGACTTAGTTAAGCATGTGTCGCTCAATCCTCATGAAAAACCACATAATCACATTAGTATTGAAGATGCAGTTGAAGAAGGGAAAGTCTTGGTCTATTCTCCAAACACCAACTCATTCGTTGCGAATGCAATCGGCCGGCTGATAAAGGCTCAGTTCTTTGCAGCAACTTGGACTCGCGAAAACAAGGAACGGCCAGTTGCTTACGTCTGTGACGAATTTCAGAGATTCATAACGGGAGACCCCGAAAGCGGCGAACAGTCATTCTTGGATAGGTGCCGCTCGTACCGTGCGGTATGCGTACTAGCAACCCAGTCCATAGCTTCTATAAATAAAGCCCTTCATGACACTGACGAGAGGGCTGTGCAGGACACCGTCTCAATCATATTGAACAACACAGGCACAAAACTGTTCTTCCGAAACACTGACGTTGATACACAGGACCGTTTGAAGAAATTGATTCCAAGTAATACACTTGGCAACCTCCATATTGTTGATGTTCGACCAGTTTCGACTTTGAAAGTTGGGGAGTGCTATTATCTATTAGTTGATGGCAGGTGGGGACGAGGACAAGCGAGGTTACGGTCTGGGTCTGAAACACAGCCAAATGAAACAAATAATTCAGAATTCAAAAAACAGCCAGATGACTCGCTATTCGCCAATCCCAGTACGTGTCAGCTTTTAGGCGAAGTTAAAGATGAATCCATCCTGTCACTATGCAAGAATATTGACCAAGCAGTTTACTACTTCAAATACCGGCACATTACTATTGAAATATGTTCGCCTGGCGGAGAAATTTCGGCACTAGAGCATTTTCTTAACAGACTAAAGGGGTGGAGAGAGCGCAACGTGATATTTGAGACTGTCGCAACAATTGACACGGCCAGCGCTGCTGCTATGATTCATAGTCTGGGAGACATCGGTCATCGCAGGGCGTACTCTAGTGCATCTCTTCATTATCACTACGGTAGGAATATAATTTCTAGTAACGCTGTCCTTACAAAGGCGGTTTTAGATCAAATGTCGAACAGTTTGAGCAAAATAGATGACAAATTTATAAGCACATTGGTAAGCCATGTCTGGAAAAATGCAGATGCCCGCAAGCTCATTGATTTGAAAAAGCTCTACAAGACCTTGCAAAAAAATGAATCGCGTCTGTCATTGCCAGCAATAGGCTATGAATATGAACCAAAAGCGCAAGCGGACAAAGGCAAAATTGACCTAATTCCTAGGAAACCTACCCGTGAAAAATACGAAACAGTGTTACGAGAGCTATTCGCCAACGACATGCCCATTCGTCCAGAAGAAGCAAAGTTGCTTGGCCTCATAGACGAAGTTATAGGCGAGGAAGAGGAAATAATAAGGAAGGCTTCCAACAAAGACAATCCAGTGAACAGACCCTCTTGAATCGCTGAAATGCCTTGCGAGGCTTTGCTTCTAACCAAGCCTAAGCCGAAGACCTAGTGACATTTTTTGTGTAAGCACATAGCCCTTTATTCCAATTCTGATCCAGAATTGTATGTACACATCTTTGAATTAAGAATGGAATAAGGTGCCGGGAGCGTCAGCCAGAGCGTCAATTGACAACAATTGGATGGAGGCCAAGATGGCAAATGGCGAAGATCAAAAACTTGAATCCGCAGAGGCGGAGCGGGATCGAATAGCCGCCGAGGGCGGAGACGCAGACGCAATGTGGATGCTTGCTAGGAGGTACGAACTTGGCGACGGCGTCCCAGAGGACTCCGAAAAATCAGCAGAGTGGTGCCGCAGGGCGGCGGAAGCGGGCCACGCGTATGCACAATTCAAGATGGGCGTTTGGCACTTGAGCGGCTCAGGCGTTCCCTTCAGCGCAAAAAAGGCCGTAGAGTGGTACGCCAAGGCTGCGGAGTCCGGCCAGGCGGATGCACAATACGAGCTGGCCGAAATGTACGAAATCGGTTACGGTGTCCCAAAAGACTGGGCAAAGGCCGCAGAATGCTACCGGAAGGCCGAGGAGCTGTACTGCCGCCACGCCGAGCAGGGCAACGCCGAAGCGAAGCGTGAACTCGCCGACAATTATAAGTATGGCAACCGCGTCCCGCGTGACAAGGTAAAGGCCCTAGAATGGTACACCAAGGCTGCGGAGGCCGGCAGCGCAAAAGCACAGTGCTGGCTGGGTACAGAGTATCTATATGGCACCGTCCGCCCAATGGACATGGCGGTGGCAGCAAAATGGCTCCAAAAGGCGGCGGAGCAGGGCGACGGCTTGGCCATGTACGGGCTTGGCATAATGTATTTCAATGGCTGGGGCTTCCCAAGGGATGACGTAAAAGCCCTCGAATGGTGGCTGAAAGCCGCAGAATATGGCGACTGGGAGGTTTCCAAGGATGCATCGCACAAAGTCAGCGGGATGCTCGAAGCCGGACTCGGCGCCCCAAAAGACTTGGGGAAGGCCGCAGATTACAAACTTAGGTCGGGTTTCCATTGGGATGCAACATTTGATTCGCTGGGCAGGATACACATATCCTACATCGACAACCCCCTAAAAGACAGGTCAAAGAGCGCGGAATGGTACAGGAAGGGGCCGGAGCATATCCGCAGCGAGGCAGAGCGGGGCGACGCCCTCGCGCAGTACGAGCTCGCCGAATCGTGTATATACCGCCAAAAACACGAGGAAGCCCAGGAATGGTACAAGAAGGCCGCAGAACAGTACCGCCGCCGCGCCGAGCGGGGCGAAGCCGAGGCGCAGTGCATGCTTGCTCGTATGTATATGCGAGGCGAGGGCGTCCCAAGCAACGAGGCAAAGGCCCACGAATTGTGGAAAAAGGCCGCGGAAGGGTTCCGCCTACGCGCCGAGCAGGGCGAAGCCTACGCGCAGTACAGGCTCGGCTTCATGCATGAATGGGGTATAGGCGTTCCAGAGGACAAAACAAAGGCAATAGAGTTGTACCTGACAGCGGCAGAGGCTGGAGACGTGGAGGCACAGACATGGATCGGCTACAAGCACTTGGATGAGGATAACGATGATGACGATGGCACTTTTTACTACGTCCCCCTAGACTTTGCGAAGGCCGCAGAATGGTTCCTCAGGGCAGCCGAGCAGGGTGATGGGTATGCCATGCAGTGCCTCGGCGGAATGTATTTTAATTGCTGCGGCTTTCCACAAGACCTTGAAAAGGCCCTTGAATGGTGGCTAAAATCCGCAAAAACAACAGAGGAGTGTGAATCGCCCGGCGACAGCTTTGTGCTTGAGGAGATAGGGGAGATGTACGAAACCGGCGTCGGCGTCCCCAAAAGCTTGGCAAGGGCCGCAGAATGGTATTACAGGGCCACGCAACGAAATGACAGTGTAATGGCGTGTGACTCGTACGACGAGGAGGGCTTGGAATACATAGCGATGGAGTACGGCCTGCCGCCCAGCGTTGACTATGCCTTGCTGGTGTGTTGGGCCAAGTCCTTTGGCCCCAGAAAAGGCGATGGGGGCGTTGTAACCGAGCCAATCGGCACCGGTGTTCCGCACCTGGGGGCCAAAGAGGCGACTGGGTTGTGGCGCATGCAAGAAGAACAGTGCCGCCGCGACGTGGAGAATGGCGATGCCGATGCCCAGTACAGGCTCGGCTGGATGTTTGAGAGGGGGTACAAAGATTATAAACTCTGGGATATTGAACATGACATAGCAGAAGCCGAAAAATGGTACAGGAAGGCCGCCGAGCAGTACCACCTGCGAGCCGAACAGGGCGATGCCTACGCGCAGTTCAGGCTGGCCGAGATGTACGAATATGGCAAAGGCGTTGGAGAAAATAAGGCAAAGGCCGCCGAATGGTATACAAAGGCCGCGTCCACAGAATGGAGCATAAATCCAGCGTGGCCGGGCAGGGCGCACGCTATGTACGAACTAGGCTGGCTGGCTTGGAACGGCTGGGGAGACCCCAAGCGTAAGGACAAGGCAATGGCCGCAAAATATCTCCAATTGGCAGCCGAGCGGGGCCATGCAGCCGCCCAGTGCTGGCTTGGCACAATGTATTTTGAAGGCGACGCCGTACCCAAAGACTTTGCAAAGGCGATGGAATGGCATGAAAAATCCGCAGAACAGGGCCATGTGGTAGCACAGAGCTCGCTAGGAGCGATGTATGAAGAAGGCTACGGCGTCCCAAAAAACAGGGCAAAGGCCATCGAATGGTTCACCAAGGCCGCAGAGCAGGGATACATGGAAGCGCAGCGCAGCATCAGAATCATCATGGACAAGGATCGCGAGGCTCCAGAGAATACCGCCCCAACGTCAATCTTTTCCGATGACAACTACAAAAGGATGAATGACCACCCACTGATTCTCCAACCCACTATGAGTGAGATGTCAATATACACAATAGCCGAGGATTTTCATCGCCTGGTATCAGCGGACATTAAAGACCTGAATGTGAAGATAGGCTACTGTCTCGAAATGTACTCTGTGGCGCGAGAAGAAGAATTCGAATGCGAAAGCCTGCTTGAAGCGGTGTACAGCGTGTTCAGCTACAATGGCACACCTCTCCCCGAATCCATGCCAGAGATGCTTGGGGACGAGTTTGTAAAGAGCCATCATGATTGGTGGCAGGAGTCCTACGAAAGAAACATAGATCATTACGAAAGAAACATGTGGCGTTCCACGCCAAAGTTATTTCTGGAGGCGGTCGCCATGCTCAGAAACTTAATAGAACCCCTGATCTCACCGATGTCGCGTGAAGGCTTGAGGTACATGGTATGGGAGCCATCGCTGGGCTGGCGCGAGAAGAACTCCGCAGACTTGGCAGAATGAAGCAACAGATTTGCCCAACCATCAACAAACAACAGGAAAGGAGCCAACCATGGCTTACACACCAATCGAAGTGGATCGAAAAAAACTGACAATAATGGGGGTGCCATTCCCCGACATGAAAACACTGGAGGGCGTGGCCCATGCGCTAGGGTCAAACATGTACGAGGATTTCAGGCCGACAAAGAGAGACATAGAACTGATCCGCGACCGGCGCTTAGGCAAAATATCGTCGGATCAGGTGCTGGAAATACTAATGGGAGAAGCCAATGGGGAGCAGTAGCAAATTGTCGAATCCATGGTACATATACGTTGACCCGATCACCGGAGTGCTTAAAAACCTGAAGGGCATCACCAGCGCGATGCTGCTGCACAGATGGGAAAGCCACGAAGCGGCAGAGCAAATAATGGCGCTGAGGGAGAAATCCCCCAAGATAAACAGCATGAAAGACATCCAGCAATTACATAAACACTTATTTGGCAACATTTACAGTTGGGCCGGGCAATTCAGGAAAGTGGATATGGGCAAAGGGGATAGCAACTTTCTTCCAATTGCACAGTTCAGCAAAGCAGTGCGATACATGGACGGCCTATTGTCAAAATACAAATTGGCAGACGAAAAGGACAAGTCAGAGATTGCGAAACACTTAGCCACAATACTAGACGACCTGAATCACTTTCACCCATTCAGGGAAGGCAACGGCAGAACACAGAGGCTTGCAATTGAGCTGCTGGCAAAGGAGAAAGGGTATGACCTGAACCTGAATCCGCCGGACAACCAGAACATGTACACAATCTACATGAGAGGGTCAATCGAAGAGAGCAGAGAGCTATTCGCAGAATTGATATATTGTAACTTGGAGCCTACAAAATGAGCGACGAACAACCATCCAGAATCCCAGACATCCCCGAGCTGCTGGCGGCCATAGACGCCGCAAAGGCGGAGCTTGAGAAGAAGCCCCCTCTGAGCCCAGCGGAGCTCAAGGCGATCCAAGAAGAGTTCATGGTGAGGTACACCTACAACACAAACGCCATCGAAGGGAGCACGCTCTCCTTGGAGGAAACCGCCTTGGTGGTGCTAAAAAAATATGTCATCACCGGAGTGCCGTATGAATACACCATGGACGCCCAAGGGCACAGCGAAGCATTCAACATCCTGCTAAAAGGGCTGGAAGACGGAGCCGCCCTGACTGAGGAGTTCATCAAGGACATGCACTATTACGTGCTAAAGCACAGCCAAGCGGAGAGGGGCAAATACAGGACAGTAAATGTGAGGATTTCAAGCTCCAGCGTCAGACTGCCAGACCACGAGGAGTTGCCCGGCCTGATGGCCTCACTGATAGAGGACGTCGCCCAATCCAAGCTGCACCCTGTGGAAAAGGCCGCAGTCTATCATTTGGACTTTGAGCGAATACACCCATTCAGAGACGGCAACGGAAGGACGGGCAGGCTGATGATGAACATGCTGCTGATGCAGCACGGCTACCTACCCATAGACATCAAGTTTGAGAAGAGGGACAGTTACTACCGCGCCTTCAAGTCCTTCAACGCCACCAAGTCCTACGATGGAATGGTGGCACTCGTGGCGGAATACGAGCTGGAAGAGCTGAAGATGAGAATGGATGGAAGGATATACTTGCCTCCGCGATGGTGAACGGCGAACTGGAATTGCGAAGCTAACTTGGTAGATAATATTATGAATTTGTGGAATCACGTATATAGTTCCCAAAAGGTTAGGGGTTCTGGCGCGTTCCGTGTTACACTATGACCTTGGTTTTTTTGCTGGGTTTTGTTGATCTTTCCCAATTTGTGCAATGGGGCAGCGCAGACAGCGGTTACTTCGGACAAAGCCCGCCGTCGATCCCTTCTCCCCATTTTTTTGATGCTCCCTATTTAGGGGTGGTGCCATGGCAAAATTCAACGCCGCGCCAGAGGGTTTGAAGACCACCAACCTCGAGGGCCACGCGGCCTACAAGATGACCGACAAAGACCGCCTTGTGACGCAGGCTCTGACTACGTTTTTTGGCGAGCCCAAGTTCTACGGCGACAACGCCAGCGAGATCGTCGCCACGACCAAGGCATTGGCTACCGCAGAGCCAGAGTTTGTGGCAAAACTGGCCGTGTTCGCCCGCAAAGAGTTCAACATGCGCTCCGTTTCGCACGTCCTGGCGGCGATACTGGCCCATGAACCCAAGGGCAAGGAGTTTGCCAGAGGGCTAATAAACGCAGCAGTGGTGAGAGCGGACGACATCACGGAAATCATTGCGGCATACATCGCCATGTTCGGCAAGCCCATACCAAACTCACTAAAAAAGGGCGTTTCCGATTCGCTGCAGCGCTTTGACGAGTACGCTCTAGGCAAGTACAAGGCCGAGGGCAGAAAGATGAAAATGCGCGACGCGCTGCGCATCTGCCACCCCAAGCCAAAGGACGAGGCCCAGGCGGCAATGTGGAAGCGCTGCCTAGCGGGGGAACTGGCCACTCCGATGACGTGGGAAACTGAACTTTCCGCCAACGGCAACACCAAGGAGACTTGGGAAAAACTGATAGACAGCGGCAAGGTGGGCTACATGGCGCTGCTCCGCAACCTGCGGAACATATCCACCGCCGCGCCCGACAACATAGACAAGGTGTACGCTACGCTCGCCGACAGGGAGCAGGTGCTGAAGTCCAAGCAATTGCCGTTTCGCTTCCTGTCGGCTTACAAAGAGCTAAAGGAAATTGGCCCTACCTCGTCCAAAGTCTTCGACACACTTGAAGCGGCTATCGGCCATTCTGTCGAAAACATGGCCAGGATTCCTGGCAAGACGGCCATCGCCGTAGATGTTTCAGGCTCTATGTGCAGTTCCATAAGCCGGAGGTCAGCGATCACCTGCGCCGACATCGGCCTGCTGCTGGGCGTTCTGGCGGCCCGCCTCTGCGAAGAGAGCCTATTCATGACCTTTGACACAAAACTATACACACCGGCTGTTTCTTCGCAGGGCGGCATACTTGCCCAGGCCGAAAGCATCTCCGCAGTGGGAGGCGGCACGGACATCTCCCTGCCCTTCCTGCACTTGCTGGAGCAAAAAATCAAGGTTGACAGGGTGATATTGCTATCCGACAACCAAATCAACTGGGATTATGATGGCAAGGCCGTACAGAGCCATGCGGAAAAGTACCGCCGCGAAGTCAACGCCGACGCGTGGGTGCACGCCATAGACCTGCAAGGCTATGGCACGCAGCAGTTTTTGGGGGGGCGCACCAACATAGTTGCGGGCTGGTCTGAAAGAGTGCTAGAATTTATTGCCTTGGCCGAGGCCGGGCTGGACAAGCTGACCAAGCGCGTGGAAGCCTATCAATACTAGGCTCTGCGTACAATTGAAAATCTGGCGGAGCAGCGCAGCGGCTGCATACATCTTCTACGAAACAGGAATTGGGCGCCCTAAGCCCACTGGCCGCAAGGCCAGAGTTTGCTACCGCGCCCCCTTCTCTCCGTCTCAAAATATCATCGGGAAGTGCAGCGGACACATACTTCTTACTTGTGGGTTCAAATCCCACCCCATCGCCATCCGCGAGAGGGTAGCTCAACGGTTAGAGCAGAAAAAGAGTGTTGGCGACAAGGCGGCGACGCCGATTCTCCCGATGCCTATGCAGCAACTTGGCCCCAACAGGGGCCATCTTTTTATTGTAGCTAAAGCACTTGAGAATCCTTGCAAAGGTGTTCGATGGGCCAAGAAATGACAGCGAAGAACTTCGAAAGTTACGACCGCCATTCATTGAGCATGCAAACCATCTCTTCTTCCTCTTCCTCGTTTGCGCTCCAAAAGCCCTTGTTGGGGGAGTTGAAGATGAAGAATTCGATGCGGCCCCGCATGGTTTCCGCCCGCCATTTGAGGTCGTTGAAGTCGTCCCGCCCTTCAAAGTAGGCTTGCGCCAGCCACAATTCATCTGTGAGTTGGCGCACTTGCCGGAGAGCGCGATTCGCGCATCTCATAGCTTCGCGCATGTCCGCGATAATCAAGTCGTTGAAGTGTTCCGCGAAATCGCCCCCGGCCGCCTGCGCTTCGTCTTCGCCCCTGTCCTCTGCCAACAGGTTTGCAACGGAGGTCTGCAACACACCGTGGATCAACTGCCCGAGTTTAACTTTGTATCGGCGGTTCTCTGCGTTTGAAATGGATTTCTCTGCCCATTCCAATTTCCTTTCGAGGTTTTCGAGGTCGTTTTGTGCTTGCATGGTTTCTCCCTATAAAAAGGTATAGCCGATTTGGCTGTGGCGCCAAATAAAATTTCACTCCCCTCTATTTTTTTTGGTGAATGCAGAAAAAAACTCATCCGCTCGTCGAATACCGCACTGTGCGCCACAAAGTACGCCCGGCCATGTAATATTTTTTTGTAAACAGGCTTTTAACAAGGGTACCCTGTCCCCATAGATTATCGCAAACTGCTTGAGTGCAGACCCATCGCTGGGGCTGTGTCTGTCACGTTATCGTTCCGGCCTTCTCGTGCATGAGGCTCAGCTCGTCGTCGGACCTCCTGATGGGGCAGTGCTTTATGGCAACGAAGATGCCGGCCACCCTGTCGTAGGCCTGAAGACGTCTCCGAAGCCGCCCTCGCCCAGCTTGTCGGCGTCCTGGTCGTACTCGTAGCGCCTGAAAAAATCGTCCCAAGTGATGGTTATTTCTCACTTCCCTCTGTCCGTGCGCGGCGGTTGGAGGGATGCGTGTGCGGGCGGTTCATCGTGAAAAAAGCTCCGCAAGTCTCTTTTTTGCGTCCTCGTGGCCTTGGTCTGCCGCTTTGCGGTACCATTTTGCGGCTTCTTCTAAGTTTTGGCTGACGCCTTCGCCGTTATAATACATGGCACCTAAACTAGCCTGTGCATCGGCATCGCCTTGTTCCGCCGCCTTTCGGAACCACTTTGCGGCTTCTGCGTAGTTTCGTTTTACGCCCCAGCCATTGTAGTGCATGACGCCAAGGAAGCATTGCGCTTCTGCGTGGCCCTGGTCAGCCGCCTTTCGGAACCATTTTATGGCTTCTGCATCGTTGCGCGCAACGCCTTGGGCTTCATGGTACATAGCGCCTAGATTGCTTTGCGCATTCGCGTGACCCTGTTCCGCCGCTTTGCGGAACCACTTTGCGGCCTCTCCGTAGTTTTGACTGACGCCCCAGCCGTTGTAGTACATGACGCCCAGGTCGCTCTGTGCTTCGGCATGGCCTTGGTCGGCTGCTAGGCGGTACCATTTTGCGGCCTCCTCGTAGTCCTGGTCGTCAAAATATGTCTCGCCCTGTTCGTATTGTTCTGCGGGAGTCATCTGCTTATTGTTGGACGTGGGCTGTGTCGCATCCCTGTCGAGATTGTCCTTTTCTTCATCGGTTATGTCTATCAGTCTTCGTATTGCGTCGTCATCGCCTTGCATAGCCGCTTTGTAGTACCATTTTATGGCCTCGTTGATGTCTTTGCCGACGCCCTCACCGTGTTCGTACTTATAGCCAAGGTTTTTCTGTGCGGAGGCGCTGCCTTGCTCTGCCGCCTTGCGATACCATTTTATGGCTTCTTCGTAGTTTTGGCCTACGCCTTTGCCGGTATCGTACATGTAGGCTAGGTTATTTTGTGCCGAGGCGTTGCCCTGGATTGCCGCTATGCGGTACCACATTAGGGCCTTTCCGTAGTCTTGTTTGACGCCTTGGCCGGTGGCGTACAGGTAGCCTAGGTTGTTCTGTGCCGAGGCGTTGCCCTGGTCTGCCGCTAGTTGGTACCATTTCGCGGCTTCTGCGTAGTCGCGTGCGACGCCTTGGCCTTTTTCGTACATGGTGCCAAGGTTAATCTGCGCATCGTTTCGGCCTTGTTCCGCCGCTTTGCGGAGCCATTTCACGGCCTCTCCGTAGTTTTGGCTGACACCTTGGCCGCGATAATACATGGCGCCTAGGTTATTCTGTGCGCTGGCGTTGCCTTGGTCGGCCGCTAGGCGGTACCACTTCGCGGCCTCTTCGTAGTCGCAGGCGATGCCTTTGCCGTGTTCGTACATGTAGCCTAGCTTGTCCTGTGCGTCGGCATGACCCTGTTCCGCCGCTTTGCGGTACCATTTTGCCGCTTCTTTGTAGTCACGAGCAAGGCCTTGGCCGTTTTCATACATTTCGCCTAGGCTAGCCTGTGCATCGGCGTGACCCTGTTCTGCCGCCTTGCGGAACCACTTCACGGCCTCTCCGTGGTCGCGAGCGACACCTTTGCCGTAGACGTACATGTCGCCTAGACTGTTCTGTGCGTCGGCGTGGCCCTGTTCCGCTGCTTTGCGGAGCCACTTCACTGCCTCTCCGTAGTCGCGGGGGACATCTGCGCCGTGAACGTACATGGCTGCCAAATAGTACTGTGCGCCTGCGTGTCCTTGTTCTGCCGCCTTGCGGAACCACTTCATGGCTTCCCTGAAGTTTTGGCCGACACCTTGGCCGTTAAGGTACATGACGCCCAAACTGTACTGCGCGCCGGCGTGGCCTCGGTCTGCCGCTTTGCGGTACCACTTCATGGCTTCGCTGAAATCTTGGTCAACGCCGCGGCCGTAATAATACTTCTCGCCTTGTTCGTATTGGTCGGCTGGAGTTTGTTGCCTTTGCATCTCTGTTGGCTCCTGTTTGGCTTGACCCGCCTGTCGCTGATTGCCAATCAGGTTGACGAGTTGCGTGGTTGATCCCCGTTTGATTTTAGCGGTCTGTTCGTTGTTCCGGGGAGCAATAGGCCCATGGGAACAATTCAACAGGGACACCATAATAACGGCGGCGGCCAATGCGTCTAAGACGGGAACTATATACTTTGTTCCACTGGAAATGAGGGATTCACCTCTAGTTTTCTGTAGAGTGCTCATAGTTGCGCCTCCTTTCTACGTTTCGTTGAGTCCATAAGCAGGCTGCCTTCCTCTTAGTACTGCAGCACTCCGTAGTCCATTTCCATGTCGCCCACTCTGAACCTGTGGCAGGCCTCGTACCTGGCTATGTTGTGGTGCAGTGGCAGCCTGGAGGCCAACTCCACCTTGTGCATGAGGCTCAGCTTGTCGTTGGACCTCCTCACGGGGACAGCTCTTTATTGCGACGAAGACGTCGGCCACACGGTCGTAGGCATTGAACACATCGCCGAAGCCGCCGCATGTAACGCTGGCGAAGGAGGTGAACGAGGCAGCGAGGATAGCCGAGCCATACGATGCGGCCTTTGCCGATAGTTTGAACATTCTGCTGGTCAGTTTCATTTTGCCCCTTTTCAGTGGGCGGTTGAAGAATTGGCACCAAGCATTGAACAGTGCTTGCAAAACATTTATTATTTTACTCCTCCTGAACCAAAAAAACAGGAGCCTGAAGGCCCCCTCCCCTTTTTCGGGTTGCACTTCCCATGCACTAGGCTGCTTCGATCAGCGCGGGCACCCAAACTGCCCACAGAATATTGGAGTTTAGCAGGTGGGGATATGGGCTGTTGCCGCACCCTCACCTTGTCATTCCAATTCTAAATAGAATCAGCTATGATTCTATTTGCTCGACTTTGGCCTTTTACTAGTATGCATACGCCGCATAATTTTTCCTCTTGATTTTGCGCCCTTTCTGTTCTAGTCTATGGACTAGAACAGAAAGGAGGCCCTGATGGGGTGCCCC